>ERZ808040.126-NODE-126-length-74336-cov-7.889724_pt1 | contig 74336 bp, 55 predicted proteins | sample MGYA00380191_ERZ808040 | MGnify/ENA primary metagenome ERZ808040 (study PRJEB31490, sample SAMN06133395) | mouse gut metagenome | isolation source: J6 | host: mice | place: China: Chengdu | collected 2015-05 ...
CCGTGTACCGAACGGTACGCACGGTGGTGTGAGAGGTCGGAAATTTCTCAATTAGAGAAATTTCCTCCTACTCGATTGTCCGCTGCGCTTCATACTTTTTTTATAATTATTTTCCATTCAGATGTTGACAATGGAAAACAGAAGTGATACCTTACTACCAGAAGGTGTTAGCACTCTAATAAGTTGAGTGCTAACAACCGGTGTGAAGGGACTGAACAGTTACAGAGGGAAATGGTATGCATCTGGACGAAAGAAAATATATCATATTGCAAGCCATCATCCGAAACTACCTTGAGACGGGGGAACCGGTGGGCAGCCGCACAATCTCCAAGTACACTGATCTGAACTTAAGCTCCGCAACCATCCGCAACGAGATGGCGGATCTGGAAGAGCTGGGTTACATCTTACAGCCCCACACCTCCGCGGGCAGGATTCCTTCCGACAAGGGCTACCGCCTCTATGTGGATAAAATGATGGAGGAGAAGGAGCGGGAAGTGGAGGAGATGAAAGAGCTGCTTTTGGAGAAGGAGGATAAGATGGACCACCTTCTCAAGCAGGCCGCCAAGGTGCTCGCCAACAATACCGAGTACGCGGCGATGATCTCCGCGCCCCAGTACCACCGCAATAAGCTGAAATTCATCCAGCTTTCCAGGGTGGATGCCGGACAGATTCTGACGGTGATCGTGGTGGAGGGAAATGTGATCAAGAACTCCATGCTTACGGTATCGGAGGAGTTGAGCGACGAGACGCTTCTAAAGCTGAACATTCTCCTGAACACCCATTTGAACGGCCTGTCGCTGGAAGAGATCAATCTGGGCATGATAGCGGCCATGAAGCAGCAGGCGGGCATTCACAGTGAAATAGTGGCGGATGTCATAGACGCGGTGGCGGAAGCGATCAAGGCGGACGAAGATCTGGAGATCTATACAAGCGGCACGAAAAACTTTTTCAAGTATCCGGAGCTTGCGGATCACGAGAGAGCAAGCGAGCTGATTACCACCTTTGAGGAAAAACAGCTTTTAAGCGAGCTGGTGCAGGGAAATCTTTCGGGCGATAATAACACGGGCATACAGGTTTACATCGGTGACGAGACGCCTGTGGCGGGCATGAAGGATTGCAGCATCGTGACGGCGACTTACGAGCTGGACGCGGGCATGAAAGGAACCATCGGCATCATCGGTCCCAAGAGAATGGACTATGAGAAGGTTGTGAGCAATCTCAGGCTGTTAAAGCATCAATTGGATGATTTATATAAGAAGTAAACAGAAAGCACTATTAACCCAGGGAACGAAAAAAGAAAGGGATGAGTACCGTGGCAGCAGAGGAAAAGGATAAACAGGAAAAAGAGCTGGAAGAACAGGATATGACGAAACAGGAGACAGAGACGCCGCAGACGGAAACAGCCGGTGAACCTTCGGCTGGGGACGGGGAGAAAGCCGCGAAAAGCGATAAGAAGGAAAAGAAGAAAAAGGACAAAAAGCAGGACGCCCTGAAAGAGAAAGTGGAAGAGCTGGAAGACAGAGTAAAACGCCAGATGGCAGAGTTTGACAATTTCCGCAAACGGACCGAGAAAGAAAAGACGGCTATGTTTGAGACGGGCGCAAAGAGCGTGATCGAAAAGATTCTGCCGGTGGTGGATAATTTCGAGAGAGGGCTGGCCAGCGTACCGGAGGAAGAAAAGGACGGGGCCATTGCACAGGGGATGCAGATGATCTATAAGCAGCTTATGACAGAGCTGGAAAATCTGGATGTAAAGCCGATCCCGGCAGTCGGGGAGGAATTTAATCCCGAGTTTCACAATGCGGTGATGCAGACGGAGAGCGAAGAGTTTGAGTCCGGCACGGTCGCGCAGGAGCTGCAGAAGGGATATACTTACAGGGACAGCGTGGTCAGACACAGTATGGTGGCAGTTGTCCAGTGAGAAGAACTTTTAATCGCTCACAGCAGGGGCTGTTTTGCGAGGAGGTTCCGGATCTCACGCCGGAGAATGTCTGAAAAGAGACGTTCCTGGCATATGGCAGGGAAATAGTTTCAAAATCATGCATAGAAGTGGAAGGAGAAAAATTATGAGTAAAATTATCGGTATCGACTTAGGAACGACAAACAGCTGCGTGGCAGTTATGGAGGGCGGCAAGCCCACCGTGATTGCGAATACGGAAGGCGCAAGAACCACACCGTCTGTCGTAGCATTTACGAAGAACGGCGAGAGACTTGTGGGTGAGCCGGCGAAGCGTCAGGCGGTTACCAACGCGGATAACACCATCGCTTCCATCAAGAGAGATATGGGTACGGACAAAGGCCGCGTGATTGCGGATAAAAAGTACTCCCCGCAGCAGATTTCCGCAATGATTCTGCAGAAACTGAAAGCGGACGCAGAGAATTATCTGGGCGAGAAGGTTACCGAGGCTGTTATAACGGTTCCCGCATACTTTAACGATTCCCAGAGACAGGCGACCAAGGACGCGGGCAAAATTGCCGGTCTGGACGTGAAACGTATCATCAACGAGCCTACGGCTGCTGCGCTGGCTTACGGCCTTGACAACGAAAAAGAGCAGAAGATTATGGTATACGATCTGGGCGGCGGTACTTTCGATGTGTCCATCATCGAGATCGGCGACGGCGTGATTGAGGTGCTTGCCACAAACGGCGACACTCGTCTGGGCGGCGATGACTTTGACCAGAAGATCATCGACTGGATGCTTTCCGAGTTTAAAGCGCAGGAAGGCGTGGATCTGTCCAATGATAAGATGGCGCTCCAGAGACTGAAAGAGGCGGCAGAGAAGGCGAAGAAAGAGCTTTCCTCCGCGACCACAACGAATATCAACCTTCCCTTTATCACGGCGACGGCGGAAGGCCCTAAGCACTTTGACATGAATCTGACAAGAGCGAAGTTTGACGAGCTGACAAGCGACCTCGTAGAGCGCACCGCGATTCCGGTACAGAACGCGATGAAGGATGCCGGCCTGACCAATGCGGATATCGGGCAGGTGCTTCTGGTAGGCGGTTCCACCCGTGTGCCGGCAGTACAGGAGAAAGTAAAACAGATTACCGGAAAGGAGCCGAGCAAGTCCTTAAATCCCGACGAGTGCGTGGCTTTGGGCGCGTCTGTGCAGGGCGGTAAACTTGCGGGCGACGCGGGCGCAGGCGAAATTCTTCTGCTGGATGTAACACCGCTTTCACTTTCCATCGAGACGGCAGGCGGTATCGCTACCAGACTGATTGAGAGAAATACAACCATCCCCACCAAGCACAGCCAGGTGTTCTCCACCTACTCCGACAACCAGACGGCGGTGGACATCAACGTATTGCAGGGTGAGAGACAGTTTGCGAAGGATAACAAGTCCCTCGGCCAGTTCCGTCTGGACGGTATTCCGCCGGCAATGCGCGGCGTACCGCAGATCGAGGTAACCTTCGATATTGATGCCAACGGTATTGTTAACGTGTCCGCTAAGGATCTGGGCACAGGCAAAGAGCAGCATATCACCATCACCGCAGGCTCCAACATGTCAGACGACGAGATCGAGAAGGCGGTAAAAGAGGCTGCAGAGTTTGAAGCGCAGGATAAGAAGCGCAAAGAGGCAGTTGACACGAGAAACGAGGCCGACTCCTTCGTGTTCCAGACCGAGAAAGCATTAAACGAGGTGGGCGATAAGATCGACGCTTCCGAGAAGGCAGGCGTGGAGGCTGACCTGCAGGCAGTAAAGGATATTCTGGAGAAGACCAGGGATCAGGAGCTTACCGACAGCCAGCTTGACGAGCTGAAAGCGGCGAAGGAGAAACTGACCAACTCTGCGCAGGCCCTGTTTACAAAGATGTACGAGAGTATGCAGCAGGCACAGGGCGGCCCTGACATGAGCAATATGGGCGGCGCGCAGGAAGCGGCACCGCAGGATAACGGCGGAGCTGACGACGTAGTTGACGGCGATTACAGAGAGGTTTAACCAGTTCAACCAGACCACAGCTGAGTGAAATAAAGGGAAGGATATAAGTCATGGCAGAACAAAAACGGGATTATTATGAGGTGCTTGGCGTAGAGAAAAGCGCTGACGACGCCGCCATAAAAAAAGCATACAGAGTTCTTGCTAAGAAATATCACCCCGACATGAATCCCGGGGATGCGGAGGCGGAGAAAAAGTTTAAAGAAGCCTCGGAGGCATATGCCGTTTTGAGCGACCCCGAGAAGAGGAGACAGTATGACCAATATGGTCATGCTGCCTTCGACGGTGCGGGCGGCGCAGGCGGTTTTGGCGGCTTTGATTTCAATGGCGCGGATTTCGGGGATATCTTTGGCGATATTTTCGGGGATCTTTTCGGCAGCGGCAGACGCGGCGGCGGAAGAGGAAACGGCCCCATGAAAGGCGCCAATATCAGAACGAGTGTCCGGATCAGCTTCGAGGAAGCGGTTTTCGGCGTGGAGCGTGAGATTGATCTGACCCTTAAGGACGAGTGTACTTCCTGCCACGGCACGGGCGCGAAGCCGGGAACCAGTCCCGAAACCTGCAGCAAGTGCGGCGGTAAGGGACAGGTGGTATTTACTTCGCAGTCTTTCTTCGGCACGGTGCGCAATGTGCAGACCTGTCCCGACTGTCATGGCACGGGTAAGGTGATTAAAGATAAATGTCCCGACTGCCGCGGCACGGGCTATATAGCAAATAAGAAGAAGATAAAGGTTTCCATCCCTGCGGGTATCGACAACGGACAGTGCGTCCGCATTCGCGACAAGGGTGAGCCGGGGACGAACGGCGGCCCCAGAGGCGATCTGCTGGTCGAGGTGGTAGTGGGAAGGCATCCCATCTTCCAGAGGCAGGACGAAAACATTTATTCCACCGTGCCGATGTCCTTCGCCATTGCGGCGCTGGGCGGTGATATCGTGATCGATACCGTGGACGGCAGGGTAATTTACGAGGTGAAGGCCGGAACGCAGACTGACACCAAGGTCCGTTTAAAAGGAAAAGGCGTGCCTTCTCTCAGAAATAAGGATGTGCGCGGCGACCATTATGTGACGCTGGTGGTGCAGGTGCCCGACAAGCTGTCCCACGAGGCGAAAGATCTGTTAAAGCAGTTTGACGAGTGCACAGGCGACAGCCTGAATGCGGCAAAGAACATAACATCCGACACACCCGAGGAACCGGCGGGCGGCGGGAAAAAGAAGAAAAAATTTAAGTTTTAGGCAGCGATGAATAGAAGCGGTTACAGGAGCGATTCCTGTAATCGTTTTTATTTTGTTGTAAAATACAATATTTTTACTGTTGTGTGTTTTTGGGGTTTTTTTAGGGGGGGGGGGGTGTGGTAGAATACTTTTATAGCTTAAATATACTCAGGAAATAAGAGGTACTGGTTGTACGCGTCTGCTTTGATGAGGAGATTTATTGTTTCGTATATAGAAATCTGTTTCATCATGTTTTTATCCTGAGCAATAGGAGTGGATACAAAGTTGTAGTAATTTTTGTGTAAAGTGTAAAAGGAGGTGAAATATGGAATTGAAAAAAATGATTGTTGCATTGGGGATTGTTCTGATCTCTGCATTGGGGCTTTACGGTTGTGGAAGAAGTCGTGAACTTACTGAGATAATGGACATAACCCAGCGTGAACCGATGGATAATGTGTTACCGTCTCCTGTGCCCGTATCGGAAGGAAAGATCAATACTTCGGGTGACACCGCTGAAAACGAGGCTGACGAAGTATCAACGTTGACTGCACTGGCGGATACATTGGAAGATGCACAGGAGATTGCTGACCTGTACGGAATTGAGCTTGAGAGTTATTCTTATGGTGTGGCGACTTATCGTACTGATAAGGATATATCAGAGCTTATGGATTTGGGGCTGGAAAACGACTATCCAACGTTGGCTCCTAATACAAAAAATTATCTCCATACAGAACAGTAAACTAAATAGCGATTAGGAAAGGGAAGGAAAGGAAACGAAATGAAAAAAGCAAAGCTATTGTCATTGTTTTTAGCGGGCTCGCTGCTGTTCCACACAGCAGGTATGGATGCGCTGGCAACTACAGCATCTGAGCCTGCTCTTGTTGTTGAATCCATTGATGAAACTGACAACGGGAACACCGAAGAAATTTCAGAAGATACGTCCGAAGAAGGTGAGACAGAAGATACGTCCGGAGAAGGTGAGACGGAAGATACGTCCGGAGAAGGCGAGACGGAAGATACGTCCGGAGAAGGTGAGACGGAAGATACGTCCGGAGAAGGTGAGACGGAAGATACGTCCGGAGAAGGCGAGACGGAAGATACGTCTGGAGAAGGTGAGACGGAAGATACGTCCGGAGAAGGTGAGACAGAAGATACGTCCGGAGAAAGTGAGAACCCGGAGGAACCGTCTGAAGACGGGGAAATTCCTGAGGAGCCGTCCGAAGATGAAGAGATTCCGGAGGAAGACGGGGAAGTCGAAGAACCTGCTGTGGATGCAGAGGATTCTGATGACACCATATCTGAAAACACCATATCTGAGAATGATCTTCCCGACGAAGAAGTGGAAGAAGAGGATGTTTTCGGTATCTTTCCCGGACTGGGTGACAGTTATACCATGTCTTCTCAGCAGATGGCTGACAAAAGAGAGCTGGCGGCCCATGTCGGCGATATCGTAAAGAAAAATGCCAGAAGGGCGGAAGACTATCCTGACGCAGAGGGGCTTTACGAACTCGGCGAAGTGGTATATCTGGCGGAAAGCGAGGAGGAAGCCGAACAGATCGCCGAGGCGTTTGGAGGTACCGTGGACAGTTATTCATACGAGGTGGCTGTTATCAGTCTGCCAGAGGAAGCTACTGTGGCTATGGCTGTAGCTGCCGCAGCAGAACCCGATCTCAAGCTGCCTGCTGTATGGCCCAATTATTATAATTACCTGTACGGTGACTTGGCTGAGACTAATGCCGTAGGCGGAACGTCGGCTACCGAGGCGGAAGTTGAAAGTCAGTGGCAGCATGACTATATCGGTACCCGTTATGCCTGGGCTGCCGGATTTACGGGAGAAGGAATTAAGGTAGCTGTCATTGATACCGGTTTGCAAAAAAATCATGAAGACTTATCCGCTAACGCTGAAAATGGAAGAAACTTTGTTGGTGGTGCAGCGGGTACAGAGCTAAATACAGATAATCAAACGCACGGTACCCATGTAGCAGGCATTATTGCTGCAGATGATAACGGAAAAGGCGGTGTGGGTATCGCCCCGGATGCTAAGGTGAGAGGTTATTGCGTCTTTTCCGCAGGTGAAGGTGCGACCGCAAACAGTGGTGATACCATGCGTGCCATCAATGCGGCTGTGGAAGATGGAAATGATATCATCAATATGAGCCTGGGCGGTCCAATGTATAATGGTGATTACGCAAAAGTTGTCCAGGACGCATACAAGAAAGGTGTGGCAATTTTTGCTGCCTCCGGAAACGAAGACACAAATGGTAACGGCTTCCCGGCATCCTACCCCGGAGCGATCTCCGTGGGCGCTGTGGATCAGAACAGCGCCAGAGCTTCTTTCTCCAACTACGGAAGTGCTGTAAAACTGGCTTTCCCAGGTGTGCAGATTTATTCTACATTGCCTGATAATAATAGTTATGGCTATATGAGCGGCACCAGTCAGGCATCTCCCGCGGCGGCGGGCACAGCGGCGGTGATTCTTTCCGCCAGAGATGACATAAAAAATAAAAGCGGAAAAGCGAAAGTGGACGCACTTCTTTCGGCTATGAAGTCATCCACCATTAAGTGTACTAATTCCGGTATGGGTGCGGGCACCACCTGGCTTCCCGGTGCATTAAAGATTGCTTCAGATATGACGGCGCCGGATGCTCCGGTAATCGGGTTTGACCCTAGTCTTACGCCAACCGACAAGGCTAAAAAGACTTACATAGCTAAGGAGATAGAGGTTACACTCTCCACAAAAACCGCTGTGGGCGTAGAGATTTATTATACAACAAACGGCAAAGCGCCTTCTTATAAAAACGGCCAGATTGTAGTCGGGGAAAAATACACCGCTCCGTTTAAGCTTGGCGGCGCAAAGAATAAAACTGTCAAGGCTATAGCTGTTAACTCGGTTACAGGAAAAGTGAGTAAAGCTGCTTCCAAAGCCTGTGTATTGACACCGATTCCGGAGAAGGTAACTTTGACTGCGGCCAACGGCGTTTTGAAGATTGCAGCAGGAAAAAGCCTGAAATTATCTTCGTCTGTCGAACCTTCCTATGCGATTTCCGGCAAAGTCAGCTGGAGCGTGGTTGATGCCGACGGTAAGGATGCGGCGGCTAAAAATATCACGGTGAAAAATGGCACGGTGAAAACTTTCAATACGAAAACCAAGGTTACGGATGCGGGTGAATATACGGTCAGGGCTACGGCAGTTGGTGCAGATGGAAAAACTTTTAATGGTGTAGTTGGTGAGTATAAGATTACTGTACTTGCGACGACTGACATAAAGAAAGTAGCTTTTATAGATAAAACAACCAATAAGGCACCTAAAGCACGGAGTATAAATATGGGTGGAGCACCACTCAGCTTATTGGAATATCTTGTGGTGACTAAAACAGATAATTCCACATTAGATCAAAGTAATGGAGCTGGTGAGGCAGTAGTCTGGTCCAGCAGTAATACCAAAGTTGCTACTGTTGCGAATGGTGAAGTGACTGCCAAAGCACCTGGTAAGGCTGTTATTAAAGCGACCTCCAATGATGGCGGGAATAAGAGCGCTTCTTATAGTGTGACAGTAAACCAGCCTGTCACAAGCATTACTTTAAGCGGACCTCAAAAAGTGGCTGCAGGGAGATCAATCAGCCTTACTGCTACATTTGATCCGGCCAAGCCGATGCCTACCAACAAGAAACTTGACTGGAAGGTTGAGGGAAACGATAAAGTTACTGTAAACGCAAATGGAAAAGTGTCTGCGAAAAAAGATGCTACAGGAAGTTGTACCGTGACAGCGACAGCGAAGGATGGTTCCAACGTATCATCTAATTCTTACCCGATTACTATAGTGTCGGGAGAAATAGCATCCATTACGCTCTCGGCAAAGAGTCTCACGCTGTTTGCGCCTGCGAAAAATTCCAATGCACCTATAAGTGGTGAATTGACGGCAACTATAACGGGCAAGGGCGCAGCGGATACAGAGCTGATCGATTGGAAAAGCAGCGCGCCTTCTATCGCTGATGTGAGCAAGGATCCAACAAGCGGAAAAGTTACTATTACTGCCAAAAGGGCTGGGAAAGCAACGATTACCTGTGCTGCGATCGATGGCAGTAACAAGAAGGCAACCTGTATAGTCAATGTTACCATTCCTATGTCCAAGTTATTTATTGGACCGGCTGATAGTTATGGAGACTATTTTGATGATCTGGGAGATGGGAAACCGGGATATGGCGGTTATATTGCTGCAGGAAAGAGCATTAAGATGTCTGCCAAATATAGCAGTAACTACGGTACGCCTACGAACAAAAAGGTAATCTGGCGCTCCGATAATATGGACATCGCGACCGTAGATAAGAATGGTAAGGTAACGGTCAAGAAGGATGTTCCTGTGGGTCAAAAGTTTAAGATCACGGCCGAAGCGGCGGATGGCAGTGGCGTGTCGTCCGATAGCTATACATTTGTTGTAACGCGTCTGTATAAGAAGGTCACGATTGAAAATGGGTTAGCAGCTGTCGCTTGGGACGCCGAGGGGAACGGATATGCGATTCCCTATTATACAATTACCGTGTCTGGCGGGAAAAATCCCGGTATAGACAAATCATATGATATAGAAGATCAATGCTATTACTTTTGTCCCATTCCTGGCAGGGTGACTACCACTAGATCATCAACGATTAATGTGCTGCCTGTAAATGAACTGGAAAAAATGACGGTTACTGTGAAATTGAGGGACGGCTCCGGACTGTCAGCTAAGAAAACTCTGTACGTGGCTCGGTTCCGTGACGGAAAAATTAAATTCTTCGGGTAGTTATTTCAAATTAGAAAAAGCCAGTCGAACATGAAAAGTTTGGCTGGCTTTTTCTATGTGAGGCGCGGAACTCACTTTATCAATTGCAAATTCCGAGCAAATCCAGTCAAAAAACAGTTGACAAATCATTTTCTCACCATTATGATTAATACATCAGAGAAATTCTAAACAATGTGCGTATCCGCACATTCAGACAGTTTCTGTCAGATTTTTCTTATACGAATTTAATATGGCAGGAACGGTGGTTTTGCAGACGATATCCTGCCGGAAAACGGAGGAGAACGGATGCAGAAGAAAGAAAAAAGGAGCGGTATATTTAAAAGTTTTATTGCGGAGAATAACGGAAAAGGCAAGGTACACCGTGAGGTTAAGGACAGACTGTTCCGGTTTTTATTCACACAGGACAGAGAGGCTTTGCTGGAATTGTATAATGCGTTGAACGGTACGGACTATCAGGATGCATCACAATTGCAGGTTGTGACCATTGAAAATGCAGTATATGTGATGATGAAAAATGATCTTGCCTTTATATTGGCGGGAACGATCAATATGTATGAACATCAGAGCACATACAATGCAAATATGCCGCTCCGGTTTTTGATTTATCTGGTTCAGGAATATCAGAATCTTTTAGAGCAGGCGGAGCAGAGTCTCTATGGATCAAAGCAGATTCCGCTGCCGACACCTCAGTGTGTCGTATTTTATAATGGAACGCAGGCAGAGCCGGAAGAGCAGATTTTAAATCTTTCAGACGCATTCAGTTGTAAGAACCGTGAATCGGACTTGGAATTACGGGTCAGAATGCTTAATATCAATTACGGGTATAACAGACAATTAATGGAAAAGTGCCGTGTTTTAAAGGAGTACGCGATGTTTGTGGATATATCGCGGCAGTACATGCGGCGGGGCCTGCCAAGTCAGGCGGCTGTGGAAGATGCGATACAATACTGCATCGAACAGAAGATATTAGTGGAGACGCTTACGAAGTATCGGGCGGAGGTGCTGGGAATGATATTGGAGGAATTTGATAAGGACAAATACGAACGGACGCTCCGGGCAGAGGGAAGAGAAGAAGGAAGAGAAGAAGGGGAGGAACGTGTAAACAGACTGATCAGGGCTTTGCTTGAGGAGAACCGCGTGGAAGATTTAGAGCGTTCGACCAGTGACAGAAACTATCGGGAAATGTTATACAAAGAATTTCATATCTGATTTTAATCCCCGCATTCATCGGCTTACATCCGTTGAGGCGGGGATATGTTTTTGAAGTCACTTTACCAATTGTAAATTATTTGGTAGCTATGGTAGTATTAATTATAATTATATCAGATTGAAAGATTTGAGGAGAACGGTATGAAGTCAGGAAAAAGGATTTTAGCAGGCATACTGGCGGCCATAATGGTAGTTTCTGCGGCACAGTTTCCGGGAGGCGTTTCCTATGCGGAAGAACTGCCGGCTGTACAGGCGGGCATAACAGGGGAGATATCTGCCGCGCAGGAGGATGTGCTCCGGCAGGAACCGGTACAGGAAGGCGGGGCGGAAGAGACGGTGAAGCAGCCGGAAACAGGTACGCCGGAGAACGATTCCGATGAGCACGGGGAAGTGGAGGAAAATGATCCGTCGCAGCCGGAGACGCCGGAAGGCGGGGAAAGCAGCGGAGAGCAGACGCTGGGGAACGGAGAGAGCGGGGAAGCGTCCGGAGAGCAGACACCAGAGGATGGAGAGAACGGGGATCTGTCCGGAGAGAAGACACCAGAGGATGGAGAAAACGGGGATCTGTCCGGGGAGCAGACACCAGAGGATGGAGAGAACGGGGATCTGTCCGGGGAGCAGACACCAGAGGATGGAGAGAATGGGGACCTGTCTGGAGAGCAGTCACCGGGAGACGAAGAGAACGGGGAAAATGCCGGGGATGAGAGCGGAGAGCCGGATGAGGAGATACCTGCGGAGGATGCGACGGTTTCCGAAAACGACCTGCAGGTTTCCGGCAATGACTTAATGTCTGTCGGAGAGCCGGAGGTCTGGGCGGATGTGGAGATTGAGGGCGCGTACCAGTTTGGCGGCGCGCCTTCCGCAGACGAGAGAACTGCGTCTTATGCGGCGTCCGCGTACACTGACGAAGAGATCATGGACTATCTGTATCAGCAGATGAAAGCGCGCGTTACACCGATTGATGTCTCTCGGTATGACATACCATATGAGACAACAGAGCCGGCAAAGATCGGACTTCTGGTCAGCGGGGTATTAAATGAGCATCCGGATCTTTATTATGTGAATGGCCGGTATAGCTATGACTATAGCCCGGTTACGTCGACAATCATGCAGCTTGGCATCACCTACAACACCACGTTCAACGATGCCGAATGTCAGAAAGGCGTAAGTGCGGCGCTTGCGTCGGTGGAGCAGGGCATGAGCGATCTCCAGAAAGCAATCGTTTTGCATGATTATCTGGCGGTTAACTGTGAGTACGATTATGATAATCTGAACGCGGATACCCTGCCGCCCGAATCCTTTAACATATACGGGGTTTTTGTAAAGCGTACTGCCGTATGTCAGGGATACGCGCTTGCCTATAAGTATCTGTTAAATCAGGTGGGAATCGACTGCTATATGGTGACCAGCGATGTCATGAATCACGCGTGGAATCTGGTCAGGCTGGATGGACAGTACTATCAGGTGGACGTCACATGGGACGATCCGGTAAGGGACATTGTCGGCAGAGTGACGCACAACTACATGCTTTGCAGCGACGCGGCTTTTCAGGATGAAAAACATAAACACCGTGACTGGGTTGTGACAAAGGGCAGCAGCGCGGTGGATTATCAGGCGACGGACACGCGCTATGACAATGCCTTCTGGACGGACTGCACGTCGCCGATGGTGATATCGGGCAGCGACTGTTATTACATATCGCCTGACGGCGGGCCGGGCAGGCAGCCAGCGCTTATGAAAACCAACCTGAATAATACTGCGACAGACGGAATGCCGCTGCAGGCGATTGACAAATGGTTGTCGTGGCCGAATGGTCCGATGGCATGGCCGGGCGCCTATTCAGGGCTGTTTCGTATCGATGACCGACTGTATTTCAATGATAAAGAGAATATTTACAGTGTTCCCATGGATGGCATAGACAGAAAGACGGAGTTTAGCGCCGATACCAAGTACGGTTATATTTACGGCAGCGCATATTACAGGGGAGCGGTGCGCTACAGCCTCCACCAGTCGCCGAACCTGACGCAAAAGGAGGAAGTGCTGAGGGCGGATATCGGTGTGGGCGGGGCCGATCCGGCCCCGCTGCCGGAGAGCGGTGTAGCGCTGGATCTCGAAAATCTGTCCCATGACTATACGGCGCTGGACGACAGCAGGATCAGCTCTGCTGCGGATGGCAGGCCAAAGCTCTTGGTTTTCTACCGTAATTCCTGCGCTAATTGTCGGAATACGGTTAATAGTATTGCCAGAGCGATTGACAGATTTACCGGTACAGACGTCTATGCACTGGAAATAGATGGCGCAGCGAAGGAAGCCGTCGCAGCTTTTCAGAAGCAATACGGCTGTGAACAGATTACTTTTTCCTATGACACGACAGCAAAGAACAGGGAGAGTATGATGCTGTACCTGCTGGAGACAGGTATTTACGACACGGCGGTGGCTATGCCGGTGATCTGTTATATTGACGCCAACAACCGCCTGCAATACATCACGCGGGGGTTGAAGACTGCGGACGAAGTGTATGCCAATCTGACGAAATATTGCAGATACTCGCAGGCTTATAAGGTCACTCCGCCCACTGTCACAACATATAAAGTCGGACAGAAGATCAGTCTCAGGGGCGGAAGCGTCACCTATCCGTCCGGCAGTGGTACGAGGACCGTGGTGCTTTCGGCGGGCATGATCGATGGTTTTGATTCCTCAAAGCCGGGGGTATGCAAGGTGAATGTTACCGCTGGCGGCTATACGGGAAGTTTTGACACGCTGATTGTGGAGGAGCCGAAGCTGACAGCTTCTGTCGGGCAGAGTCTCAGGGAGATTGCTTTTCCGGACAATCCGCATGGGATGTATATATGGCGGGAGGATGATACGCAGACGGTCAGTAAAGTGGGTGTTTACAGATTTTTGGCGGCGTTTATACCAAACGAGGCGGAAAAGTTTCAAGGATTGGATGTAGAGGTGCAGGTGACGGCACAGGAGACGTTCGGGAATAACACGAGTGTCACTTTGAAGGCAAACCGGTTTATTTATAACGGTTCGGAACAGGAACCGAAAGTTGCGGTACTGTCATCCGGCGTACTTCTGGCAGAAGGGAAGGACTATACACTGTCCTATGCGGACAACAAAAATGCGGGAGCAGCGACTGTGACTGTGGACGGCACAGGCTGCTATCTTGGCAGGATCAGCAGAACCTTTCAGATTCAACCGGCTCCGGTTTTAATCCGGGCGAAGGATAAGACGATCCGGGTTGGGGACGGCATTTTGCCAAACAGCGCATACGAGTATGAGATAAGCGGACTTGCGGGAACGGATGAACTGCTGGCACAGCCTCAGTTTACCTGCAATGCCGCGGATACGGATGCGACGGGACGGTATGTTATCGTTCCTTTCGGGGCGGACGCGGGAAGAAACTATACGATTGCCTATGAGAACGGTACGCTGACCGTGGCGCACGAATATGTTTCCTGTACGGTGTCTTTTGACGTGCAGGGGCACGGAACGCCGCCGGAGGCCCAGATCGGTCTGCGGGCGGGGGAAACGGCTGAAAAACCGGTAGAGCCGTCCGCCGCCGGATATCGTTTTGACGGCTGGTATCGGGACGCCGCCTGCACAAAAGTGTGGAATTTTGAGACGGATATCGTGCCGGCGGACATGACGCTTTACGCAAAGTGGCTTGAAGAAGGCAGGGAGGAAGGCGGTTTCGCCTTTCAGGAGATAGGCGACGTATATTATACGGGCAGGGCGTGTAAGCCGCCGGTATCTGTGTATGACGGGGATGTACTTTTAAAATCCGGCAGGGATTACCAGATCAGATACTATAACAACACGAACGCCAATAAGGACGGCGTGCTGAAACAGGGAAATGGTGAGGGCGCAGACTTTAACCCGGAGCTGCCCTATGTGGAGATCATTGGCAAGGGCAACTATACGGACAAAATTAAGGACGGAGAAAAAGATACCGTCAAGGTGGACTTTAATATTCTGCGGGCGTCAATCGGAGACGGTACGGATCAGCCTGTGGCGGGTATTACGCTCAGGGTATCGGATCAGCTTGCGGTGGCGAAAAAGGCGCAGAAGCCGTTTTCTTCCATTAAGTATAAAAAGGGCATGAAAAGGGATGTGGACTTTTGTCTGCGGCTGACGGTGGAAAATGCCCGCGATGAGGCAGGGCAGAGTCTGGCGAAGGACCTGGAGCTGGCCAATGCAGAAATTCCAAAGGGGTATGAAGGCGCGTTTTTGCTGACGGTGGAGGGTACCGGCAATTATACGGGAAGTATCTGCCGGACGATCTATGTGGCGGATAAAGCGCACCTGATGAAAGGCGCAGTGATTACGCTCGGAAAAAATCTGAAAAATGTAACGTTTACGGGCAATGCGGTGAGGCTGACCCCGTCGGAGGAGAACTCGCCGGATACCTTTACCGTGAAATACGGCAGGACGTTCTTAAAACCCGGGCGCGATTATGTGGTGAGCTACCGCAATCATGACAAGGTCGGCAGGGCGGAACTGGTCATCACCGGAAACGGGGCGTATGTCGGAACGAAGACGGCCGCTTTTCGGATCAAAGGAAAAGCCTTTTCGGCAAGAACGGTCCAGGTGAGCGGTATAGAAGATAAGGTGTACACGGGCAGGGCGCAGACGCAGAATCAGGTTGTCCTGACATATGCTGCGAAAAACGAGGAGCCGAAAACGCTGCAGTACGGAACGGACTATACCATAAGTTATAGCCGGAATGTGAATAAGGGCAATGCGACAATGACCTTTAAGGGCATAGAGAAGACGGGCTACAGCGGCAGTTATAAGAAGACATTCCGGATTGCGGCGGCCGATATTGCAGACGTGAAGCAGGTAAGCTGCGGGGACACGATGAAAAACATGAGTTTCCAGTACTGCAAAGCAGGTGTGAAGCCTGTGGAGGAGATCCGCCTGACAAACGCGCAGGGGTTTGTGCTGCAAAATGGCAGGGATTATACGCTCAGGTATAAGAACAACAAGGCGGTGGCAGAAGCTTCTGACGAGAAACCGCCCACGGTCACGGTGCAGGGAAAGGGCAATTACACGGGGAAACTCGACGTTGCTTTCCAAATCACAAAGAGAGAATTAAAGCAGGCTGTTGACAGCGGAAGCATACAGGTTAAGACGACGGCGACGGCTTATAATCCGAATAAGGCGGAGGACTATGCGTACCGGCCGGCGGTGAAACTGATGGATGGAAAGAGCGCGATGCGCGTCAATACGGATTATGAAGTGACATATCTGCGTAACACGCAGGCGGATTACCAGGCGTATCTGGAGGCATACGCGGCCGCTGTCCAGAAGGCCGAAAGCGGGGCGGCAGATCCGGAAACGGATAAAAATCTGCAGGAACTGAGACCGAAAGCTGTCATTACGGCGAAGACGGACGGCAGCTATGAGGCGGACGAAGCGATTGTCTGGCCGCTTGCGGTCTATCAGACGAAGCTGACAAAGAGCGGCATACAGATAGACGTGGCGGAAGCGGTGTACACGGGAAATCAGGTGACGCCTGCGGTGACGGTTCGTGACGCCGCCGGTGAGAAAACGCTTGTGGCCGGAAGGGATTATACGGTTTCCTACGGCGCAAACAATAAATCCGGTAAGAATAAGGGAAGCGTGACGATTACCGGTATCGCACCGGAATATGGCGGGAGCGTAACGGTGAAATTCGAGATTGTGAGAAAAGCGATTATTTATTAATTTTCCAGCGGGACGCCCCAGGGTGTCCTGCTGTTATTTTCTTTGATTTTTCTTAGTCTTCCAATTTTTTGAGTGTACAGCCTTCCATTTTTCGGTTATAATAAAAGTGTTTATGCGCCATATACTAATTCGTGTATACGCATCGGCATGATGTGCGATTCATCAGAACAACCAAAGAACGTGGGATCCAGCGTGGAATCCGGAAAAACGTAGGAAAGAGGCAAAGATGATTCAAAAGAAGACGACATTACTGAGTATGATAATTTTATGTATGATAATTTGTCTGGCGGGCTGCGGCAAAGAGAAGGAGGAGGCGAAAGAACCGCCGAAACTGGAGATTGAGCCGATCGAACCGGAGGAGCCGGAAGAGGAACCTGTCGTGGAGGAGGAGCCGGAAGAGGAAGAACCGGAATCTTTCGTGATTGAGGAGCGGGTGGAGAAGGATGGTAAGATTCAGAGTTATCTGACCGGCCAGTGGACGGACGTGGAGCAGGCGAAGAGAAGGCCCATTGCCGTGATGATACCGAACAATACGCCGGCGCTGCCCCAGTACGGTCTTTCCCGTGCGGGAATTATCTACGAGGCTCCTGTGGAAGGGCGGATTACCCGTCTGATGGGTGTGTTTGAGAATTTTGACGATCTGGACCGGATCGGGCCTGTGCGGTCGAGCCGGGATTATTATGTGTATCAGGCTATGGGATATGAGGCGATTTACTGTAACTGGGGTCTGGCAGTACCTTATGTGGAAGAGCTGATCAACCGTCCGAACTATTACAATGTCAGCGCGGCGGTGGTAGGTATCCACAATCCGGCGGACGAGGCTTTCGGCAGACATAAGCGGCCGGGCTACGCGACGGAATTTACAGGTTATCTTTTTATTGACGGTCTTTTCAAAGCGGTGGAAAGACTCGGTTATGACTGGAATTATGATGATGCGTATGTGCCGCCATTCCTCTTTGCGGCGGACGATGTGAGAGCGGAATACGCGGACAATGAGGACGCTTTTTACGTTTATCCGGGCGGGAAGACGGCAAGCAATGCCGGAGGTTACGGCGCGTACCATCCTTATTTTGAGTATCACGAAGACGACCAGCTCTATTACCGTTATCAGAATGGCAAGAAGCAGATCGACGAGCTTACGGGCGGACAGCTCACAGTCAGCAACGTGGTGTTCCAGTACTGCACCGGAGAAGTGAGGGACGATCATGACTATCTTGCTTTCGGTGTACACGGAGAAGGGGAAGCCATTGTCTTTACAAACGGTAAGGCGATAAAGGGCACATGGAAACGCTTTGACGGTGACTTTACGCCAGCTAAGTTCTATGATGAGGCGGGAGAGGAGATCGTCTTTAATCAGGGAAGCACCTGGATTTGCAATATCTGGGATGAGTATGGAGAATTCGTGGAATATGGACAGGAATGAGTGGTACCGGGCCGGTGAAGACATCCGGGATCAGGTACAGCAGGCGGTGGACACGGGCAACTTTACGAATCTGGGAAAGAACATCGGCGACACGGTGAATGAAACCATCAACCGCACCATGCGGGAAGTAAACCGCACAGTCGGGACGGTGGGCGAGAGCGTAAACCGGGCAGTCAACGATGTGGGAAACGGCATAGGCCATGCGGTGGAGACGGTCGGTGAAAGTATCAGCCATGCGACGGGCGGCTTCGGTGGAAATCCGGGCCGTAACGCGCAGGGCGGCTTCGGCGGGAACGCAGGTCATGGCGCGTCAGGCGGATGGGGTCAAAACGCGGGTCATGCGCAGATAAGCCCCTATGCGTCCAGTCCCCTTTATAAACGGCCCAATGCCCGTCTGGATAAGCGGCTGTTTCAAAGCACGCCGAAGGGATCTGTATCTGGCGTCGTGTGTATGGGAGCAGGGTATGGCGTGGCAGGAATATCCGCGCTGCCGCTGATTGGCTCGATTGGGGAACTGGTCACTTACGCGATACCTGCCGACATAGTCCCTGTGATTATCTCGGGGATTTTTACCGCGGCAGGTCTTTGGCTTGGCATTCATGGGTCGAGACTGGCAGGACGGGCGAAACGCTATAAGAGATACGTCGGTATGGTAAAGGAGAAGCTGTACTGTTCCATTCAGGATATGGCGCAGCGCACGGGCAAAAGCGAACGCTTCATTGTGAAGGACTTACGGCAGATGATTCAGCTTGGCATGTTTAAGCAGGCGCATCTGGATCAGAAGCAGACCTGTCTGATTGCCAGCGACGAAATGTACGACCAGTATATGCTCACGCAGAAAAATTTTGAGGAAGAGCAGAAAAAGCTGGAGATTGAAAAGCTTGCCGACGAGCGCAGGCAGCAGGAAAGAGCGCGGCTGGGAGAGGCTGCGGAGGTAATCGAGGAAGGAAAGCGTTATGTGCGTCTGATCCGACAGTGTAACGACGAGATTCCCGGAGAGGAAATGTCGGATAAGCTGGACCGGCTGGAGCTTCTGGTCACGAGGATTTTCGATCAGGTGGAGAAAGAGCCGGAGCTTGCGTCGGAACTGAGAAAGATGTTGAGCTTTTATCTGCCAACCACGAAAAAACTGCTGGAGGCGTACCGTGATCTGGACGGGCAGCAGTTAGACCTGTCCAATGTGGAACAGACGAAGCGGGAGATCGAGGCGGCGGTGGACAATATAAACGAAGCTTTTGAAAAGTTTCTGGATGAGTTATTCCGGGAAAAGGCGTGGGATATCCAGTCGGATATTTCAGCCTTACATACCATACTGAAACAGGACGGATATTTATAGTAACAGTTCAGCCGGAACGATAAAAAAGGAGGGGACTATGAACGAAATTGATGTAATGGAGCAGCAGGCGCCCGCTTTGGTGTTTGGGGAAGTGGAGGATGCGGTGAAGGACAAGCAGCCTTTGGCGGAGATTCCGCAGGCGAAGGAGATTACGGAGGATCTGGATGATTCGGTGCTGAGTGAGGAGGAAAAACGGCAGGTGGATGAATTTGCGAAGCAGATTGACCTGCACAATTCCACGGCGATTTTACAGTACGGCGTAGGCACCCAGAAAAAGATGGCGGATTTCTCCGGCAATGCGCTTGAGAACGTGAAGACGAAGGATCTGGGTGAGGTCGGGGAAATGCTCACCAGCGTGGTGACACAGCTTAAGAGCTTTGACGAGGAGGAGAAGGGATTCCTCGGTATCTTTAAGAAGCCGGCGCAGAAGCTGGACACCATGAAAACGAAGTACGCTAGGGCGGAGACGAACGTCAATAAGATCTGCGAGGCGCTGGAAGATAATCAGGTGCAGCTTCTGAAAGATATTTCGATTCTCGATAAGATGTACGAGCTGAATCTGACGTACTTTAAAGAACTTTCCATGTACATACTGGCCGGCAAGAAGAAGCTGGCGGAGACGAGAGGAACGGAGCTTCCGCAGCTTCTGGAGAAAGCAAGGACAAGCGGTCTGCCGGAGGACGCGCAGGCGGCGAGAGATCTGGAAGCGCTCTGCGACCGTTTCGAGAAGAAGCTGCACGATCTGGAACTCACCAGAATGGTTTCGATCCAGACGGCGCCCCAGATCAGGCTGGTGCAGAGCAGCGACACCATGATGGTGGAGAAAATCCAGTCCACGCTTGTGAATACCATTCCGCTCTGGAAGAGCCAGATGGTGCTTGCCCTGGGCGTGACCCATGCGGAGCAGGCGTCGAGGGCACAGAGGGAAGTGTCCGATATGACCAACGAGCTTTTGAAGAAAAACGCGGAAGTGCTTAAGATTTCCGCTATCGAGAGCGCGAAGGAGTCGGAGCGCGGCATCATTGACATGGAGACGTTAAAAACCACGAACGCGAACCTGATTTCCACGCTGGACGAGGTGATGAAGATTCAGGCCGACGGCAGGGAGAAGAGAAAACTCGCCGAGGAAGAGATGCGCGTGATGGAGAACGAATTGAAGACGAAGCTTTTGGAGCTCAGTGAAAGGAAGTAAAGCGATCCATGAAATGGATGAAATTCAGAATAAAGACGGTCGTGGAGGCGGAGGATATCATTATCAGCGAGCTCTGGGACAGGGGGCTTGAGGGGGCGCAGATTGAGGACAAAGTGCCCCTTTCGCCGTTGGAAAAAGAGCAGATGTTTGTGGATATCCTGCCGGAAACAGAGGCGGATGACGGCGTGGCGTATCTGAGCTTTTTCGTGGAGGAGCGGGAAGACGGCTCTCTTAGGACCGGCAATGAGACGGCAGATGCAGAGACGACGGACAAAGAGAGCGTGCTCGCGAAGATAGAGGAGGCGCTGGCGGAAGTCCGTCTGTTTATGGAGATCGGAGACGGGACTGTCACCGTGTCCGAAACCGAGGATATCGACTGGATCAATAACTGGAAGCAGTATTTTCACCAGTTCACCATAGATGACCTTCTCGTGATTCCCTCCTGGGAGGAAGTGAAGGAGGAAGACCGGAATAAGAAGATTCTGCACATTGACCCGGGTACGGCCTTCGGCACGGGTATGCATGAGACGACAAGGCTGTGCATCGGGCAGATTAAAAAATATGTGACGCCGCAGACGGAACTTCTGGATGTGGGGACGGGCAGCGGTATTTTGTCCATCATCGCGCTTATGTACGGTGCGAAACACGCCGTGGGCACGGATTTAGACCCCTGTGCGGTGGAGGCGGTTGCGCAGAATAAGGCGGCCAACGGCATTCCGGACGAAGATTTTGAACTGCTCATCGGCAATATCATTACAGAGAAGGAAGTGCAGGAGAAAGTCGGTTATGAGTGTTATGACATTGTGGCGGCGAATATTCTGGCGGATGTGCTTGTGCCGCTGACGCCGGTGATCGTGTCATGCCTGAAACCGGGCGGCGTCTATATCACTTCGGGTATTATCGAGGGCAGGGAAGCGCTGGTAGTGCAGGCCTGCGAGGCGGCCGGGCTTACGGTCGTGGAAGTGAAGGAGCTGGGCGAGTGGCGGTCTGTGACGGCGCAGAAAAAGGGAACGCGCTGACTGCAAAGAGGATGCAGGAGACAGCGCGGGTATTCAGATAAATAACACATGTTGTTGACGAGGCGGAATATGAGGAAAGCGGAAGAAAAATTCGGTATGGTGCTGTTTAGAAATCTGGCGGGTGTGCTTGCGATTGTGTGGATGTGCGTTATTTTTGCATTCTCCGCCCAGCCCAAAGAGGAGTCCGGTGCGGTGAGCGCCAGCTTCACTTATCATATGGTAAGCTCCACCAGAACCTTTTTCCATCTGGATTTAAGCGATGCGCGGGTAAAGGAAATTTCTGACGCGATAGAGGGATTTATCAGAAAGGCAGCCCATATGGCGGAATTTGGCATTTTATCCGTTCTTCTTTACATATGGATCGGACAGTGGGAAATGAGTCTCCTGCGCAGGGGCCTGACGGCCGCCTGTGCCGCGTCCGTCTATGCCGCCACGGACGAGATTCATCAGCTATTCGTTCCGGGACGTTCGGGGCGGTTTTCGGATGTATGCATTGACAGCGCGGGCGCGTTTGCGGGTGTGATCGTGTTTGCGCTGTTTGTGAAGCTTGTGCAGTATGTATACAGGCGTAAAGTAAAGCGCGCGATGCGCGGGGAGTGATGATTGGGCAATGTATCAGTTTTTTGTAGAGCCTTCACAGATTCAGGGGAAAAAAGTGATTATCACGGGCAGCGATGTCAATCATATGAAAAACGTTCTGCGCATGAAGACTGGCGAGGAGATCGCGGTCAAAAACGGCGTGGACGGAAAGGAATATCGCTGTGGTATTGAGGAGTTTGCGCAGGATCAGGTGATTTGTTCCCTGCGTTTTGTCAGGGAAGAGGGGGTGGAGCTGCCCTCTGAAATTTATCTCTTTCAGGGGATTCCCAAGGCGGATAAGATGGAGCTGATCGTCCAGAAAGCCGTGGAGCTTGGCGTGTTCGAGGTGATTCCCGTGGCGGTGAAGCGCTGTGTGGTGAAGCTGGATGAAAAGAAGGCGCGGGCGAAGATGAACCGCTGGCAGGGCATTGCGGAGGCGGCGGCCAAACAGTGCAAAAGAGGGATGATTCCCGCAGTGAGAGAGCCGATGACCATGAAGGAAGCGGTCGCATACGCCGGAAAGATGGACGTCAGGCTGATTCCTTACGAGCTGGCGGAGGATATGGCCCATACGAAAAAAATAATTGAGGCGATACGTCCGGGCGAGAGCGTGGCGGTCTTTATCGGGCCGGAAGGCGGTTTCGAGGAGAGCGAGGTAGCGGAGGCGCTGGCGGCCGGCATAGAGCCGGTCACCTTGGGAAAAAGAATCCTGCGCACCGAGACGGCGGGGCTTACGGTGCTTTCGTGGCTGATGTACCATTTGGAGTAACAGTTCAGCCATGCGAAAATGATAGTATTATATGACCGTGGGAGCTTGCTCACTAAGGGCAGATTATACTATCATTTTCATAGGGCGGACGCCCGACATGAAATAAGTCACCAGCCAATTTGTGATATGATTAGCAGAAACGTATATTCTGGTGACTTATGAATGAGCATGACTGAACTGAAATGAGCATGACTGAACTGAAATGAGCATGGCTGAACTGAAATGAGCATGGCTCAACTGTTATGATGAAGTGAAATCGGGCTGGCACTGCCGGAGATAAAAAACATATATTAGAGATATAGGGTTTAGGAAGGAATAACGGCAATGGAAGTATATCTGGATAATTCCGCGACGACCGTCTGCTTTGAGGAGGCCGCGCAGCTAATGCACAGAATTTTGTGCGTGGATTATGGAAATCCTTCCAGCCTGCACCATAAAGGAGTGGAGGCGGAAGCCTACTTAAGATACGCGAACGAGATATTTTCGAAGATTTTAAAAGTTAGTGAAAAAGAAATTTTCTTTACCTCCGGCGGGACGGAATCCGATAATATCGCGCTGATCGGCGCGGCGATGGCAAACCACAGAACGGGGCGCCATCTGATCACCACGGGAATCGAACATCCGGCGGTGCTCCAGCCCATGTCCTATCTGGAGAAGCAGGGATTTGAGGTGACTTATCTTTCGGTCGACAGACAGGGAAAAATTTCTCTGGAAGAGCTGGAACAGGCGGTCAGGGAGGACACGATTGTGGTCTCCATCATGCATACAAACAATGAGATCGGAAGCATACAGCCCATAGCGGAGGCGGGTGCGCTCATTAAGAGGAAAAATCCGAAAACGCTTTTCCATGTGGATGCGGTGCAGGGCTTCGGGAAGGCGCGTATTTATCCTGCGAGAATGCATATCGACATGTTAAGCGCAAGCGCCCATAAAATTCACGGACCGAAGGGCATCGGCCTTCTCTATCTGCGGGAGGGCGCAAAGGTCAGTCCCGTTATGTACGGCGGCGGCCAGCAGCGCGGCCTGCGCTCTGGGACGGAGAATCTGCCGGGCATCGCGGGTTTTGCCAAGGCGGCTGAGATGGTGTACCAGGATCTGGAGCAGGACATCGACAGAATGTATGCGCTGAGAGAGGAATTGACCAATGGAGTTAAAACGATTCCCGACGTGGTGATTAACGGCTGTCCGGGCAGGGAGGGAGCGCCCCATGTCGTGAGTGTCTCATTCAGGGGCGTCCGCAGCGAGGTGCTGCTGCACGCTTTGGAGGAGCGCGGGATCTATGTCTCCGCAGGAAGCGCCTGTGCGGCGCACAAACCACAGCCCTCGGCGACTTTGCGGGCGATAGGCGTGGAGAAGGAGCTTTTGGAGTCTACGATCCGGTTCAGCCTTTCGGGATTTACGACAGAAGAAGAGATTGCCTACACCTGTCAGACATTGGAGGAGCTTGTGCCGAATCTGAGAAGATATACGAGACATTGAACGGGTGATCGGGATTTTGCGGGGGAGCGCCGCAAAGTCTGCGGAGGCGGGCAAAACGGAGTATTCCGGTTCTGCCCGCATTCCATGGGAAAACGCTTCGGAATGGAGAAAATATGTACAAGTCATTTCTTATCAAATATGCGGAGATCGGCGTGAAGGGAAAAAACCGCTATCTCTTTGAGGAGGCGCTGGTCAGACAGATCAGGTATGCGCTGAAAAAAGCGGAGGGTGAGTTCGCCGTGCGCAGGACGGACGGGCGCATTTATGTGGATGCGCAGTCCGACTTTGATTTTGACGAGGTGACAGGGAGCCTGAAAAAGGTATTTGGCATTTCCGGCATCTGCCCTGTGGTATATGTGGAGGATGAGGGCTTTGAAAAGCTGGGACAGGATGTGGTGCGCTTTATCGCTGACGTGTACCCGGACCGGAACAAAAGCTTTAAGGTGGCGGCAAGGCGTGCGCGGAAAAACTATCCGCTTAATTCCATGCAGATCAATGAGGAGCTGGGCGGCGTGATTCTGGACGCGTATCCGGAAATGCATGTGGACGTGCACAATCCGGACATCCTTATGCATGTGGAAATCCGGGACAGGATTTACCTCTACTCCGAGATTATACCCGGCCCTGGCGGTATGCCTGTGGGGACGGGAGGCAAGGCCATGCTTCTTTTATCCGGCGGCATCGACTCTCCGGTGGCGGGCTGGATGATCGCAAAGCGCGGTGTGAAGATCGACGCCGTGTATTTTCACGCGCCGCCCTACACCAGCGAGCGGGCGAAGCAGAAGGTGGTGGATCTGGCGAAAAAGGTGGCTGCCTATGCGGGACCGGTCTGGCTGCATGTGATTAATTTCACGGATATCCAGCTTTATATTTATGACAAGTGCCCCCACGACGAACTGACCATTATCATGCGCCGCTATATGATGCGCATTGCGGAGCATATTGCGAGGGAGACAGAGTGTCTGGGACTGATTACGGGCGAGAGCATCGGACAGGTGGCTTCACAGACCATGACAAGTCTGGCGGCGACGAACGAAGTGTGCACCATGCCCGTCTACAGGCCGCTGATCGGTTTTGACAAGATGGAGATTGTGGATATTGCGGAAAAAATCGACAGTTACGAGACTTCCATTCTGCCTTACGAGGACTGCTGTACTATTTTTGTGGCCAAACATCCCGTGACGAAGCCGAACCTGAATATTATAAAGCGGCATGAGCAGAATTTGCAGGAGGGGATTGAGGAGCTGGTGGCGAAGGCGCTGGAGACGGATGAAGTGATCGTGGTGCAAAGTTAGTATTGGTAAAAGCTGGTATTGGCATAAGAGATAAAAAAACAGCCCGGGAGTTTTCCCGAGCTGCTCTTTACTCTCTGATGTACGCGCCGAAGCCTGAATTACATGATGTAGGGCTTCAATGTCTCCATAACCTCATCCGTGCCGTCCTCAGCGTGGATGTTCAGGTCGATGGGCTTGGACAGATCAAGACTGAAGATGCCCATGATGGATTTCGCATCGATAACGTATCTGCCGGATACCAAGTCAAAATCATAATCAAACTTCGTGATATCGTTCACGAAAGATTTAACCTTATCGATAGAATTTAAAGAAATCTGTACTGTTTTCATTGCGGAATTACCTCCTTTGATTTTTATACCTTCTGGGTATTATACTAAATGTTGGAAGGACAAAAGTCAATGATAAAACAATACAAAAAATGCGGGGATTACTATGAAAAGTGTAGCATTACATAATCTGGGATGCAAGGTAAATGCCTATGAAACGGACTTTATGCAACAAATGTTACAAGAAAAGGGATATAAAATTGTACCATTTGATGAAGCAGCGGACGTCTATATCGTGAACACATGTACGGTCACCAATATCGCGGACAGGAAGAGCAGACAGATGCTTCACCGGGCGAAGAAGAAAAATCCGGACGCCGTGGTGGTGGCGGTGGGGTGCTATGTGCAGACCGGTCAGGAGACGCTCCAAAAGGACGGCACGGTGGACCTGGCCATCGGAAACAACCGGAAGAAGGATCTGGTGGAGATACTGGAAGCGTATCTGGAGAATCAGCCCAAACCTGTGATAGACGCAATTGATATCGCCCACGCGCCCTACGAGGAAATGACGCTTAAGACCACGGCGGAGCACACGCGCGCTTACATCAAGATTCAGGACGGGTGCAACCAGTTCTGCTCCTACTGCATCATTCCCTATGCCAGAGGGCGGGTCAGAAGCCGTCTGGAAGAAGATATCCTGAAAGAAGCGCGGGGCATGGCGGAGGCGGGCTTTCAGGAGGTCGTGCTGACGGGCATTCACATCAGCTCTTACGGGGCTGACAGGGGCGGCAGCGGGCTTGGCTGTCTGCTGGAACGGCTTTCTGAAATAGAAGGGATCGGGAGAATCCGTCTCGGTTCTCTGGAGCCGGGCATCGTGACGGAGGAGTTTGCGGCCCGTATCAGCGCGCTCCCCAAGGTATGTCCACACTTTCATCTTTCCCTGCAAACCGGCAGCGACACGGTGCTTCGCAGGATGAACAGGAAATATGATACGGCGGGTTATTCCGGCGCGGTGGAGAGACTGCGCAGATATTATGATAATCCGGCCATCACCACGGATGTGATCGTGGGCTTTCCGGGGGAGACGGAGGAGGAGTTTGCGCAGACGGAGCGCTTTCTCCGGCAGGTGGGCTTTTATGAGATGCACATTTTTAAGTATTCCAGACGGCAGGGCACCCGGGCGGCCGCCATGGAGGGACAGCTCACGGAGGCTGAAAAGGCGGTGAGGAGCGAGCGGCTGATGAAGCTGGAACAGGAAATGTCCCACGCATACCGGGAGGCGTTTTTGGGAAAAACGGAGGAAATCCTGTTTGAGGAGCTGATCAGGAAGGAGGGGAAAGCCTACTGGGTCGGGCATACGCCCCGCTATCTGAAAGCGGCCAGAGAGGCTTCGCAGGGGGAGAACATGCAAAACCGCATTGCTTCCTGCAGGCTTGTTTCCTTTCTGGACAGGGACATCCTGCTGGCCGGAAATTAATAGCCGTTGCTGTGGCATCCTATTTGTGGTAAAATGTTCCGTAAGAGTGTGAAGGGGATTTTGGAGGAATGGCTGGTATGACATCGCGAAGGAGAAAAGCGTTTCTCACCGTTTTCTGTGTGGGAAGCCTTTCGATTGCTGCGGCGGGTTGTGGAAGTAAGACACCCCTTGATCCGAAAAATCCGACTTCGATTACGGTTTGGACATATTATAACGGCGATCAGCTCGGCGCGTTTGACAGTATGGTGGAGGAATTTAACGAGACTGTCGGCAGGGAAGAGGGGATTGTCGTAAAGAGTGTCAGTCAGGGTTCGGTCAATGATCTGGAGGCGAATGTTCTCGCTGCGGTGCAGGGGGAGGTCGGCGCCGACGAAGTGCCGAATATTTTTATGGCTTACGCGGACACGGCATACGAGATTGACCAGATGGGTCAGGTCGTGGACCTGAAGGACTATCTGACGGAAGAGGAAAAGAGCGCCTACATAGACAGCTATCTCAAAGAGGGAGATTTCGGGGGAACGGGCGAGATCAAGATATTCCCCACAGCGAAGGCTTTTGAGGTGCTTGTTTTGAATAAGACGGATTGGGATGTCTTTGCGGCGGCGACGGGAGCCGCTTACGATGATCTGTCGGATATGGAAGGACTGACGGCCACGGCGAAATGCTATTACGAGTGGACGGACGCACAGACGCCGGATGTTCCAAATGACGGCAGGGCGCTGTTTGGCCGGGATGCAATGGCGAATTATATGCTGATCGGCAGTATGCAGCTTGGGCAGGAGATTTTCGAGGTTTCCGGAGAGAAGATGACGCTGCACTTTGACAAGGCGGTGGCGCGCAGGCTCTGGGACAACTATTACATACCTTTTGTGAAAGGCTATTTTGCGGCGACAGGGCGTTTTCGCAGCGATGATATGAAAACGGGAAATATCATCGCCTACGTGGGATCCAGTTCAGGCGTGTCTTTTTTTCCGGAAGTGGTGAACGTGAGCGATTCGGAGAGCTATCCCATCGAGATGGATGTGCTCCCCTGCCCGAAATTTGAAGGCGGAGATTACGCGGTGCAGCAGGGCGCGGGCATGGTGGTGACCAGGGGCGCGGAGCCGGAGGTGTACGCCTGCGTGGAATTTTTAAAGTGGTTTACGGCGGATGAGAGAAACATAAAGTTTTCCGCAGATTCCGGTTATCTGCCGGTGACCAGAACCGCCAACAGCAGAGACGCAATCGCGGGCAGCGGCGCGCAGATCAGCGACCGCATGTTAAAGACTCTGAACGTGGGCGTGGATACGGTAAACGGCAACGAACTGTATACCACGAAAGCGTTTGCGGGCGGCAGTCAGGCGAGAAATGTTTTAGAGTACTCCCTCAGTGACAAGGCGGCGGCCGACAGGGAAATCGTGGTCGGCAGAATGGCGCAGGGAATGAGTATGGAGGAAGCAGTCGCGGAGTTTGAGCTGGATGATAATTTCGACGCATGGTATGAGGAAACACTGCGGCGTTTACAGGAATTTGCACAGTGACAGCTTGGAAGAGTAACGGGTGTATACCGATATGTCGAGACATAAAGGAAAAGAGAGAACAATTTTCAGGATGGCGTTTCATTCGCTGCTGGTGGTGCTGGCGGTGGAGCTGCTGATTATGGCAGGAAGCCTCATGGCGGGCGGCGTGATCCAGACACTCAACCGCAATTCCCGGGATATTCTGGCGAAGCAGGTTGAGAACAGATGCAGTTATCTGGCCAACAGTATGGCGTTAGAATGGTCGGATTTAGACGCCATAACGGATAAAGTCAATGCCAGTGCGCGGGAATACCTTAAGGCGGAGAAAATGGCGCCGGAGGAGCTTGGCAGGGAGGGCGGCAGCGTTCCTCTGATCAATGAGGTCTGTCAGGATTTGATCGACACAATGTACAGCAAACAGGTGTCGGGCATTTTTATGCTTATAAGCACACAGCCCGCCGACTCTGTGGAGACGATGCAGGGCATTTATCTGCGGGATCTGGATCCTTCGTCCATGCCCTCCGATCTCCATGCGGATATTCTGGTGGAGCGGGCGCCTGTAGATGTGGTGCGCGCCGGATATCTGGCTACGGACACAGGCTGGCAGCCTGTCTTTTCTGCGGCGGACAGCGCAGAGCAGCCCTTTTTCCGGAAACCCTATCAGGCGGCGGTGGAAGGAAATGGCAGACTTTCCGCAGAGGCCTGCGGCTATTGGACGACTGAGACGTACACTCTTTCCGGAGATAACAGGGAGGCCATAGCCTATTCCCGGCCGCTGGTTCTGCCGGACGGCACGGTATACGGCGTGCTGGGGGTGGAAGTACTGTCAGATTATCTAAAGACGCTTCTTCCGGGCAGTGAGCTTATGGAGAACAACAGAGGTTCTTACCTGCTTGCCTGCAGCACGGAGGAGGGTGGCCTGACACCTGTCGTACTTTCTGGTGAAGTTATGACACGGGAGACGTCAGAGGAGCTGCGTTTTACATTCACGGACCAGAATAACACGGTTGTGGCGGATGAGGATAATAAGTACTACGGGGCGGCGGGAAATATCGTTCTCTACAGCAGGAATGCACCCTTTGACGCCGACAAATGGTATCTGGTGGGCTTTGCGGAGCAAAAGGACCTTTTCGCCTTCTCGCTTCTGATGACAAGGACGCTGGTTTTTTCCTTTGTGGGAATGTTGTTTATCGGGCTGATCGGTATTTTCCTTGTGAGTTACCACCTTTCCAAGCCAATCCACATGCTTTCCGACGAAGTGGAGAAGGCGAAGCAGATGGGGACGCTGCCGTCCCTGCCAAGTACGGGCATTCGGGAGCTTGACCAGTTTTCAGGGGCCATGGAACGCCTGCAGCAGGAGGTTACGGATTCCGCCACCCGCTTTATGCAGATCATAAAAATGTCCAGTGTGGATCTGGCCGGATATGAATTGAAGGAAGGATCCGACAGAGTTTATGTGACGGACAATTACTTTCCGCTGATGGGCGAGGAAAATGTGGATATTGACAATCTGACGATGGACAGATTCTGTGAGATTAAGATGAAGGTCAAGGAAAATCTGATTTCCAGAACGGCGGAGGATGGCAGTACGATCTACACCATGCCGCAGGCGGACGGAAGGGTGCGCTATCTGCGCTCCTCCACGACGCAGGACGGCGACAGGCTTGTGGGGCTTTTGGAGGACGTTACGGCGTCCATGCTGGAAAAGAAACAGATCGAGAGGGAACGCGACAGCGATATCCTGACCAAACTTTACGGCAGACAGGGTTTCCGTCGCGAAGCGGAAGAACTGTTTGCCCAGCCCGGGGTGATGAAGCACGCGGCGCTGCTGATGATTGATCTGGATAATTTAAAGACCACAAATGACAGGTTTGGCCATAACTTCGGCGATCTTTACATACAGACCGCGGCCAGATGCTTTCAGGAAAATACACCGGAGGGTACGCTGTGCGCCCGTATGGGAGGCGACGAGTTCCTGATTCTTTTCTACGGATTCGACGATCAGGAGTCGATCAGGGCGTGCCTCGACAAACTGTATCTGGCCATCGGGGAAGTGGAATTTATACTGCCTGACGGCCGCAATATGGGACTTTCCGCGTCCGGTGGTTATGCGTGGTATCCCGAGGACAGCGACGATCTGCCTTCGCTGATGAAATATTCGGATTTTGCCATGTATCAGGTGAAACGCAGCAGAAAGGGTCGGCTGCGGGAGTTTGACCACGAGGCATGGGAACAGCAGGTGTCCGAGGACCAGAGCCGTATCGAGTTTTACCAGATGCTGGACGCGCGTAAACTCTTCTACCATTACCAGCCCATTTTCCGTGCGTGTGACGGAGAAGCCTACGGATATGAGGCGCTGATGCGTGTGGATATGCCCGGCCTGCGCGATCCCAGGCTTGTGCTGCAGATTGCCAGGGAAGAGGGGCTTATGAACGAGATAGAAAAGCTCACGATGTTTCTGGCCAGCGAGAGATACGCCGAACTTCTCGAACAGGGCGCCGTATCTCCGGAAAGTTATCTGTTTATCAATTCCATCGCAAACCAGAATATGACGGAGGAAGATGAGCGCGAGTATCACGAGCGGTTTGCGAAGATTCAGGACCGGCTGATTGTCGAGATCACGGAGACGGAAAATCTGGATATGGAAATGATCCGCAAAAAGAGTACTGCGGAAGGCTTTACCGGGGTATTTGCATTGGATGACTATGGCAGCGGTTACAACAGTGAGATCAATCTTTTGAAGCTGAATCCCTGCTATGTGAAAGTGGACGTCTCGATTGTGAGAGATATTGATGCGGATGAGAATAAGCAGCAGATTGTGAAAAATATTGTGGAATACGCACACGGACGCAATATGAAAATCATCGCGGAGGGAATCGAGACGGGCGCCGAGCTTAAAAAGCTTCTGGAGCTTAACGTGGATCTTTTGCAGGGCTTTTTCCTTGCAAGGCCGGGGGCGGTACCGCCCGCACTTTCGGAAGATGCGAGACTTCTCCTCTGGGATCAGAGGCAGGGCGGTTGATTTTTTTTCTAAATAATGGTAAGACTATAGTAACTACTAGTTTATGCTGAGGGTACAGAGCGGCAACAGACTATAATAACAATAGATAAGGGCGTGAAAATATGCGGGATCAGGATTTAGAAAATACACAATTTTTTACTGTGGGGACAGAGCCGGAGACGGGTGTCAAGCTCGTGTTGTCCACGGTGTATGAGGCGTTGACAGAGAAAGGGTATAATCCGGTCAATCAGATCGTCGGATATATCATGTCAGGCGATCCCACCTACATTACAAGCCACAAGAGTGCGCGGAGCCTTATTATGAAGGTGGAGCGGGACGAGCTTGTGGAAGAGATGCTGGTGGAATATATTAAAAACTCCATTGAGGGAGCGAAGAAGGGTTGACCACAGAGGTCAATAACGGTGAAAAGGACAAATGAGAATTATGGGGCTGGACCTCGGTTCCAAAACGGTGGGGGTAGCCATCAGCGACCCTTTGCTGATTACGGCTCAGGGGATCGAAATTATCAGACGCAAGGAAGAGAACAAGCTGAGACAAACGCTTGCGCGCATTGAGGCGCTGATCGTGGAGTACGGGGTGGACAGGATTGTGCTGGGTCTGCCGAAGAATATGAACGATACATTGGGAGAGCGGGCGGAATTTTCGCTTGCATTCAAGGAAAAGCTGGAGCGGCGCACGGGACTTCCCGTCGTGATGTGGGATGAGAGACTGACGACGGTGGCGGCGGACAAGGCGATGATGGAGGCGGGAATCCGCAGGGAAAACCGCAAGGACTATGTGGACAAGATTGCAGCATGTCTGATTTTGCAGGGGTATTTAGACTCACAGTTCAGCCAGACCGGAGTTGACTGACAAATTGGGTTTGTACGAATTTGGCGGTCGACTGATGGTCTGAGGGAAGGCCCGCTTATAAGCAAATGGGGATGCAAAGCAGCGGAAAGTGCCGAAGGTGCGTTTTGCGAATGGGCGTGGGCTGAACTGGAAACGGGAGGAAAAATGGAAAAAATAACTTTTACGCCGCAGGAGGGCGGCGCTGTCGATTTTTATATTTTGGAACAGACGATGATAGGCGGCGTGAACTACCTTCTGGTGACGGATTCCGCGGAGGGGGACGGCGAAGCGATTATTTTGCGCGATGTTTCCGAGCCGGAAGATCCGGAGGCGGTATATGAGATTGTGGAAGACGACGGAACATTAAACGCAGTGGCGGCTGTGTTTGAAAAAATAATGGATGACATTGATATTATTCAGTAGAAAACGGAGGTAAATTTTTTGAAAAAAAATGAAGAAGGAAAGTCAGCGAGTAAGCTGAAGGCTATCCCATTAGGCGGACTTGAGCAGATTGGGCTTAATATTACTGCCTTTGAATATGAGGATAGCATTGTTGTAGTGGACTGCGGACTGTCATTCCCGGAAGATGAGATGCTGGGAATTGATCTGGTGATACCGGATATCACCTATTTAAAGGAGAACGCAGAAAAAGTGAAGGGGTTTGTGATCACCCACGGACATGAGGATCACATCGGGGCGCTGCCCTATATATTAAAGGAGCTGAACATACCGATTTATGCGACTAAGCTGACTATGGGCATCATAGAGAATAAGCTGGAGGAGCACGGGCTGATGAAGACCACCAAGAGAAAGGTAGTTAAATTCGGGCAGTCCATTAATCTGGGGCAGTTCCGGATCGAGTTTATCAAGACGAATCACAGCATTGTGGACGCGGCGGCGCTGGCGATTTATTCCCCTGCGGGCGTTGTGGTGCACACGGGAGACTTCAAGGTGGACTATACGCCGGTGTTTGGTGACGCCATTGACCTGCAGCGGTTTGCGGAGATCGGGAAAAAGGGCGTTCTGGCGCTTATGTGCGACTCTACCAACGCGGAGCGGGCAGGGTTTACGCCTTCCGAGAAGACGGTGGGCAAGACGCTTGATTCCCTCTTTCTGGAACATAAAGATACCCGTATTCTGATCGCGACCTTTGCCTCCAATGTGGACAGGGTGCGCCAGATTATCAATACGGCGGAAAAATTCGACAGGAAAGTCGTGGTGGAAGGCCGCAGCATGGTAAATATCATTGACACGGCCTCCAAGCTGGGTTATTTGCAGATTGCGGAAAAGACGCTGATCGAAGTGGAGGAGCTTAAGAATTACCCGCCGGAAAAGACGGTTATCATCACGACCGGCAGTCAGGGCGAAAGTATGGCGGCGCTTAGCCGCATGGCAGGGAATAACCATAAAAAGATATCCATTATGCCGGGAGACACGGTGATTTTCTCGGCCCATCCGATTCCGGGCAATGAGAAAGCCGTTACAAACATCATTAACGAGCTGCAGATGAAGGGCGCGGATGTGATTTTCCAGGATGTGCATGTGTCCGGACATGCCTGTCAGGAGGAGATCAAACTCATCTATTCCCTTGTCAGGCCCAGATATGCCATTCCTGTCCACGGAGAGTACAAACACCGCAAGGCGCAGGCGAAGATTGCGGCCCAGCTCGGGATGCCGAAAGAAAATATTTTTATGCTGCAATCAGGTGACGTGCTGGAGATGGACAATAACCGGGCAGTTGTGAACGGGAAGGTGCCCGTGGGAGCGATTCTGGTGGACGGACTTGGCGTGGGCGACGTGGGCAATGTGGTGCTTCGCGACAGACAGCATCTGGCGGAGGACGGCATCATGATCGTGGTAATGGCGCTGGAATCCCACAGCGACCAGCTTGTTTCCGGTCCGGATATCGTGTCGAGAGGCTTTGTCTATGTGAGAGAGTCCGACGAGCTGCTGGATGAGGCGAGACTTCTTGTGGAGCAGGCCGTGCAGGACTGCATTGACAGGGGTAAGACAGACTGGGGCAAGCTCAAGAGCACCGTCAAGGATGTGCTGAGTGATTTTGTCTGGAAAAAGACAAAGAGGAGACCGATGATATTACCGATCATTATGGAGGTATAACACCATGTCAGATAAAGAGATCATAGAGGCCGCCAGAGACTTTGCAGATAAGATTATGACCTCCGATACTTACAGGGAATATCTGTACCAGAGAGAAAAAGTTAAAAAGCAGCCGGAGCTCTATGAGAAGGTAAACGAGTTCAGGCAGCGCAATTTTGATTTGCAGAATGATACGGACTGCGAGGATATGCTGGATCGCATGGAGGCTTTCGAGAGGGAATATGAGAAGTTCAGGGAAGACCCTCTTGTGGATGATTTTCTTCGGGCGGAGCTGGCATTCTGCCGCATGATGCAGGAGGTCTACGTGCTGCTGGCGGACGAAATAGATTTCGAGGTATAAGATTGAAAATTAAAATTTTCAATCGCAAGATTTGTGTCTGCGCATTGCTTGACACAAACTCGGTTATGCGCAAAAAAATGTGCAGAGATGGAGTAAAATATGAGTATAAAAGAAATGATCGGTTCCACACTGGAACTGATTGTCAAAGTAGCGGTTCTGGCTTTTGCCGCCACGTACATTATAAAATCGGCCACGGCGGCCTATGATTACGGCTACCGCATATTTACCGAGGAGCCGGTGGCCCTCGGGGAGGGCAGGACGATCAGCGTCAGTGTGAAAGATCCGGTTTCCGTTATGGAGATAGGGGAAATGCTGGAGGAGCGGGGACTGATCCGCGATGCGAAGCTTTTTCTGCTGCAAGAGCTTTTGTCGGAAAACCACGGTAAGTTACAGCCGGGCATCTATGATCTGAGTACCGCCATGACAGCGGAGGAAATGATGGACGTGATGGCGGCGGACGCACCGGAGGAGGGCGAAGAGGATGCGGAAGGAGAGTCGAAGTGATATCAGGCGAGCGTATGGACACTTTTCTCGCATCTCTTGACGCGGGCAACACTCCCTTGCTGGATCAGATAGAACGTGAAGCTTTGGAAACCAATGTGCCGATTATCCGCACGCAGACGCAGGGGCTGTTACGGTTCCTGCTTGCGGTGCGAAGGCCCATGTCCATTCTGGAGGTGGGATGCGCCATTGGTTTTTCTGCGCTTTTGATGAGCGAGTATGCGCCCGAAGGGTGCAGGATCACAACCATAGAAAAATACGGGAAGCGGATCCCCGTGGCGAAAGCGAATTTCGCGAGGGCCGGTAAGGAGGACGCGATCACTCTTTTGGAGGGGGACGCGGCGGACATTTTAAAAGACCTTCCGGGTCCTTACGACTTTATTTTCATGGATGCGGCCAAGGGACAATATATTCATTTTTTGCCGGAAACCCTGCGGCTTCTTTCGCCCGGAGGACTTCTGGTGTCCGATAATGTGCTGCAAGACGGCGATATACTGGAATCGCGGTTTGCCGTGGAGCGGAGAAACCGCACGATTCACAGCAGAATGAGAGAATACCTTTATGAGATTACCCACCATGAGTCGCTTAAGACGGTGGTGCTGCCTGTGGGCGACGGGGTGACGGTAAGCGTGAAAGTCACGCCGGACCGGTGAGCGGCCAAAGGGACGACGGATGTGCATGACATTCCGGCAAAGAGACGCAGGGAGAAAGGGTATTCTGCGCAGAAACGGAGTAAAAGATGACAACGGGAAAGAAAAAGCCGGAGCTGCTGGTGCCTGCCGCCAGTCTGGAGGTATTAAAAACGGCTGTTATTTTTGGGGCGGATGCGGTGTATATCGGCGGGGAAGCCTTTGGTCTGCGGGCGAAGGCGAAGAACTTTTCCCCGGAGGACATGGCGGAGGGCATTGCCTTTGCGCACGAGAGGGGCGTGAAGGTGTATGTGACGGCCAATATTCTGGCCCATAACTATGATCTGGAAGGGGCGAAAGCGTATTTTCGCGAGCTGAGAGGACTGCGGCCGGATGCGCTGATTATAGCGGATCCGGGAATGTTCGCGCTGACGCGGGAAATCTGTCCGGAAATCGACGTCCATATTTCCACGCAGGCCAACAATACGAACTATATGACCTACCGTTTCTGGTATGAGCAGGGGGCGAAGCGGGTGGTGTCGGCAAGGGAGCTTTCCTTACAGGAGATAAAGGAGATCCGGGAAAACATTCCAAAAGACATGGAGATCGAGAGTTTTGTGCACGGCGCAATGTGCATTTCCTACTCGGGACGATGCCTTTTGAGCAATTATTTTACCGGACGGGACGCGAACCATGGCGCCTGTACCCATCCCTGCCGCTGGAAATACGCGCTTGTGGAGGAGACGAGGCCGGAGGAATATCTGCCTGTCTTCGAGAACGACCGCGGCACCTTTATCTTTAATTCCAAGGATCTGAACATGATCGGGCACATCCCGGAGCTTGTGGAAGCGGGGATAGACAGCTTTAAAATCGAGGGCAGGATGAAGACCGCGCTCTATGTGGCTACCGTAGCGCGCACTTACAGGCGGGCCATCGACGACTATTTTGCATCCGTGGAGCAGTACCGCGCCAATATGGACTGGTACCGGTCGGAGATCGCCAAGTGCACTTACCGGAAGTTCACCACGGGCTTTTATTTCGGAAAAGCCGATGAGAATACGCAGATTTATGACGAGAGTACTTATGTGAGCGAGTATATTTATCTGGGAACCGTGAGCGCGGTGGGGGATGCGCCGGAGGACGGCGCCTGCGCCCGCATTGAGCAGCGCAATAAATTCAGCGTGGGGGACGGGATAGAGATTATGAAGCCGGGCGGGGAAAACATTCCCGTCAGAGTGCTGGCCATGTATGATGAGGCGGGCAATCCCGTGGATTCCTGTCCGCACCCGAAGCAGATCATCGACGTGAGGCTGTCGGAAGCGCCTGAACCGGGAGATATTCTGCGGGTGGAGAAGCCGGAGGCATAAAATGCCCGTGCTATTATGGAAGATCACATAAGGAAGAACGGCTTGTTTATCTGCCGCTGTATGTGGTGGATTGCATCAGCCATAAGCCGGGTTTTTTTGGAGAAAACACATGACATACCTTTCAATCACTTTTTACCTGTTTGTAGCGGCGGCTGTGCTGCTCTACTATATTGTGCCGCTGGGATACCGGTGGCTCGTACTGCTTTTCGGAAGCGTCTTTTTCTACTGGCGGGCCATGGAAAGCGGAGCCGGACTGGCGGTTATTTTAGTCACCGTCATGGCCGCTTACGCTGCGGGACTGCTTTTAGAACGCCGGAAAAACAGGGGCATACTGGCGGGCGCCGTATTGCTGATGGTTCTTCCGTGGCTGTGTGTGAAAAACGGAAATTATGTTCTGCAGATTTTACTGCACAAGGGCGCCGTGAACTGGATCGTGCCGCTTGGCATTTCTTTCTATACATTACAGGTGATATCTTATTTGGCGGATGTGTACAGGGGCAGAATCGCCGCCCAGAAAAATCCGGCCAGATTTATCCTGTACGTCATGTTTTTCCCACAGATTGTACAAGGCCCTATTCCCCGTTATGAGAGACTGGCGGATCAGCTTTACACCGGACACCGCTTTGACGAGAGAATGGTGGTGGGCGGGTTTTACCGGATTTTATGGGGATTTTTTCTGAAACTGATGATAGCTAATTCGGCGGCCCGGTTTGTGGACCGGGTGTACGAATCTTACCAGGTCTATGTGGGCTGTTACGTTCTGGTGGCCGGTATTTTGTACAGCATACAGTTGTATGCGGATTTTGCGGCCTGCATTTCTATTTCCAAGGGCGTGGCGAACCTGTTTGGCGTGGAACTTGCGGATAACTTTCATCACCCCTATCTGGCGGTTTCCGTGAAGGACTTCTGGCACAGATGGCATATTTCCCTCAGCGAGTGGCTGAAAGATTATATCTACATTCCGCTGGGCGGCAGCAGGAAAGGTCGTGTCAGAACTTATATCAATCTGGTTTTGACTTTTCTGGTCAGTGGCATCTGGCACGGTGCGGGACTGCGGTTTCTGGTCTGGGGACTGATGCATGCCGTCTATCAGATCACAGGGGATCTGACGCGGAATATACAGCGCAGGGCGGCGAAGCTTCTGGGGCTTGGGGAGTCGGCGGAGGTGACGGTGTGGATCCGGAGGGTTTGGACTTTTCTGTGCGTGATGGCGGCGTGGATTCTCTTCCGGGCGGAGAGCCTCAGTAAGGGACTGCAGATGCTTTACAGCATGTTCCGGGTGAGAAATCTGTGGATTTTTACGAATGAGTCGCTGTTTTCCATGGGACTGGAGTGGAAAGAGTGGGTAGTGCTTGGCATTTCCGTTCTGATTTTGTTTGTGGTCAGTCTCAAACAGGAGCAGGGCGTCTCCTTTTCGGAGCTGGTTTTCAGACAGCCCGTTTATATCAGATGGATGCTGTATCTGGCTGCTGTTTTCTGTATTATGACCTTTGGCGTTTATGGACAGGGGTATGATGCGCAGGCGTTTATTTACGGGGGATTTTAGCGAATGAAGAAAAAGTTGGGATTTGCCGCAAGAGTTTTCTGTTTTCTCTTACTTTTCGGGATCTGCTATCATGTTTACTGCAGGTGGATCACGCCTAAATTTTTTACGGATACGGACTGGCCGACGACCACTACCTTTGCCGGATTTTACGATCTGGAGAAGGACAGTGCGGACGTGCTCTTTCTGGGAAGCAGCCACGGGGTTACGTCGTTTATTCCGCAGGAGGTGTACAATCAGTACGGGGTTACCGGCTATAATCTGAGCAGCGATCAGCAGGGGCTTGTGACGTCCTACTACTGGCTCAAAGAGGCGCTGCGCTTTCAGACGCCGAAGGCCGTGGTGCTGGAATGCTATTTCTGTTTTCCCTATATTGCCGACGAGCCGTTAAATACGGATGAGAGCTATACGAGAAAGGCGCTTGATTTTATGAGGTGGTCGCCGGTTAAGGCGGAGGCGGTCAGAACCATCTGCGAAATAGACACGGAACAGGATCCGTGGAGTTATTATCTGCCCCATCTGCGATACCACGGGAGATGGCTCTTTGATGCGCCGGACAGAAATGACTACACCTTTCGGGAAATGGCCGGATACGCCGGGCTAAAGGGGTATTCGCCCCTGCATTTTTATCTGGGAGAGAAGGGGGAAGGGTTTGAACCGCACGACATGGAGGAAGCGGACGGTTATGCACAGATGGCGCCCCTGATGCTGGAATATCTGGATAAAATCAACGATCTTTGCCGGGAAAATGAGATTTCCCTGATTCTGACGATTACGCCGGCGGTGTCGGCAAACATTGACATGTGCAATGCGGTGCGGGCCTATGCGCAACGGGAGGGCTGTACTTTTATCAGTTTTAACGAGGAGAGTGTTTACCGGCAGATGGATTACCGGATGGATGTGGATAACTGTGACGACGGCCATCCCAATATCTGGGGCGCGGTGAAGGTGTCTGACTATATCGGCGGTGTCCTGAGCGAAGAGTTTGGCTTAGGGGGCAGGACGGCGCCTCAGTGGGAGGAGACAAGGGACGATTATGCCTTTACCATGGACGCCTGCGAGCGGTGGCATGAGGGGGAGCTTGACCCCTACCTTTCGCTGCTTGACCATGAGCAGTACACGCTTGTGATCACTTACCAGAACGATGTGTATGCGCTGGAGGAATCGACGCTGGAGGCGCTGCGGGAGTTTGGACTGTCGGCGGAGCTGGCGGGGCAGGACGGGTGCAACTATCTGGCGGTGGTTTCGGACGGCAGGGTGCTGACGGAGCAGCTTACCTTCGAGGAAGCCGTATATCAGGGATCGCTGGCAGGAGGCCGTATACCGCTGTATGCGCGAAGCACAAGGACGGAGTGGGGCAGCGGCAAGACCGCCGTTTCCTTTGGGGAAGAGGAGTATTACAGCGAAAACAGTGGTTTGCATATTGTAGTTTTCAATAATGAGAAGCGGAAAATGGTGGACAGCAGATGGTACGAAACCTGAGCGGCAAAGGCGCGTGAAAGGTTTCCTGTAAAAAAAGAAAATTTCTGCTTGCAATTTGGGAAAAAGTGAGGTATTCTTATAGACGTAAATTGTATACAGGTATTCAGAACGATGGCGTTCCAAAAAAGGAGTTTTTTGGAGCGCATTTTTTTGAAACGGGATGGAGGAGATTATGAGCGAAGGATTCAATGTGGAAGAGATATTTGCGAAAAACGTGTTTACGCTCGGCAAGATGCAGGAGCGTCTGACGAGAAACGCCTACAAGGAAGTCGTCAAAGTGATGAATGAGGGCGGGGAGCTGTCCATGAGCACCGCGAATATCGTTGCAAAGGCGATGAAGGACTGGGCGGTGGAGAACGGCGCGACCCATTATACGCACTGGTTCCAGCCGCTTACAGGCATTACGGCGGAAAAGCATGATGCTTTCGTGTCACATCCGGACGAGATGGGTAAGATGCTTACGGAGTTTTCCGGCAAGGAGCTGATCAAGGGTGAGCCGGACGCGTCCTCTTTCCCTTCGGGAGGTTTAAGGGCGACTTTCGAGGCGAGAGGTTATACTGCGTGGGATATCACGTCCCCCGCGTTTTTGAAGGAATCCGGCTGTGGTACGATTCTGTGCATCCCTACCGCGTTCTGCTCCTATACGGGCGAGGCGCTGGATAAGAAGACGCCGCTTCTGCGCTCCATGGAGGCGCTGAGTGAGCAGGCGCTGCGTATTGTGCGGCTGTTTGGCAATACGGGGGCAACCAAAGTGACCGCCTCTGTGGGTCCTGAGCAGGAATACTTTCTGGTAGATAAAGACTTATATATGAAAAGAACAGACCTGATGTTTGCGGGACGCACCCTTTTCGGTGCACCGGCGCCCAAGGGGCAGGAGATGGAAGATCATTACTTCGGCGTGATCAGGGAGCGCGTGGGCGCGTACATGAAAGACCTCAACGAGGAGCTGTGGAAACTGGGCGTGACGGCGAAGACCCAGCACAACGAGGTGGCGCCTGCACAGCATGAGCTTGCGCCGATTTATGAGACGGCAAACATCGCGGTAGACCACAACCAGATCGTGATGGAGACGATGAAACGGGTGGCTGTTAAACATAACATGCGTTGTTTATTACACGAAAAGCCCTATGCGGGGGTAAACGGATCGGGTAAGCACGACAACTGGTCGATCACCACGGACAACGGCGTGAACCTGTTAGATCCCGGCGACACACCAAACGAGAACGTGCAGTTTTTGCTCGTGCTTGCCTGCATTATGAGAGCGGTGGACGTTCACGCGGATCTGCTGCGCCAGTCCGCATCCGATGTGGGAAACGACCACAGACTCGGCGCAAACGAGGCGCCACCGGCTATCATTTCCATTTTCCTCGGCGAGCAGCTTGAGGACGTGGTGACACAGTTGATCGAGACGGGAGAGGCGACTTCCGTCAAGGAGGGCGGAAAGCTTCTCACGGGCGTGAGCACCCTGCCTGATTTCCAGAAAGACGCAACCGACAGAAACAGAACCTCGCCCTTTGCCTTCACGGGCAACAAATTTGAGTTCCGTATGGTAGGCTCGGCGGATTCCATCGCAAGCCCGAACACCACGCTGAACGCGATTGTGGCGGAGGCGTTCTGCGAGGCGGCCGACCTTCTGGAGCAGGCGGACAACAAGGAGCTGGCGATTCACGATCTGATCAAGAAATACATGACCGAGCACCAGAGAATCATCTTCAACGGCAACGGCTACTCTGACGAGTGGGTGGCGGAGGCCGAAAGGCGCGGCCTGCCGAACATCAAGTCCATGATCGAGGCGGCGGGCACACTGACCACCGACAAGGCGGTGAGGCTGTTTGAGAAGTTCCACATCTTCACAAAGGTGGAGCTGGAGTCCCGCGAGGAGATCATTTACGAGACTTACGCGAAATCCATTAACATAGAGGCGCTCACCATGATCGACATGGCGGGCAAACAGATCATCCCTGCGGCGATCCGTTATACGAAGGTGCTTGCGGACACTGTGAACGCGGTGAAAGCGGCGGGCGCGGACGCGTCTACGCAGGAAGCGCTTCTGCGCAGCGCCGGCGGGAAACTGACGGCCATGCAGACGGCCCTTGAGAAACTGAAAAAGGCGGAGAAAGAGGCTTCCGTGATGGAGGACGCGAAGGAGCAGGCGTTCTTCTATAAAGACACGGTCAGGGTGGCTATGGATGAGCTGCGGGCGCCGGCCGACGAGCTGGAAATGATCGTAGATAAGGAATATTGGCCGATTCCGACCTACGGAGAGCTGATGTTTGAGATCTGATTTAAAAAAATTTTGAAAATTTTTAAAAAAAGTGGAAAAAAGGGCTTGTCAAACGGTCCTTTTTCCGCTATAATCCTTAATTGTTGATGGGCTATCGCCAAACGGTAAGGCAACGGACTCTGACTCCGTCATTTCAAGGTTCGAATCCTTGTAGCCCAGCTTGAAAACCCCGATGTGAATGGAGCATCGGGGTTTTTTGCGGTTTTATATTTACAGCAGGGTATTTTACGAATACGATGTTGTTAAAAAGTTTCGCTACAGATGCAGGGGGAACAAACATGGGATTTACGAATGAGAAATTGTGGGAAGTACTGGAGGAAAAAGTCAGGGAAGAAGATGCAGTTGTCCCAAAGGAGCGGCAGATTGGAAATGAATATTTGGCAGCGGTTAAGAAAATCTGCCAGTATGGTGTAGAACGGGCGGAAACCATTCGTGATACGTTTCCAATGTTTACACTGCATAATGAAACGCATATTTGTAACGTCATGCAGTTGATGACGTACCTGCTGGGAGATCATCTGGATCAACTGACAAGAGATGAGGCGGCAATGCTTATTATGTCCGCCTGCTGTCATGATATCGGGATGAGCTGTAGTGAGGAAGAAAAGGAAGAGCTGCTTGGCGATGCAGACAGATTAGATAAATATTTGGAAAATAACCACAGTGAATATGTAAAGGCTTACTCTTCGGGGAATACGGCTCCGGTTATGACTGACGATATGATTCAGAATTATCTTCGCAGCATTCATCATGAACGGGTTATGGATCTTCTTTTTGCTGTGGAGTGGCCAGACGTGCTGGAGGGAAAGGCAGACAGAGAAAATCTGATAAGTGTCTGTCAGAGCCACGGAGAGAATATATCTTCTCTGGATGAAATGGAAACGACAGCAACGGTTGATCTTAAGTTTTGCGCAATATTACTGCGACTGGCGGATATATTGGATTTTGACACAAGCAGGGCGCCGGAAGCGGTTTATAAATATAGCGGATTTCAAAAAGCAGATGACGCCAATACGCTGAAAAGCAAAGAAGAATGGGATAAACATCTGGCATCCCGGGGATTTGACTTTTTACACATCAATAATCGTGTACATATGTATCCGCTGGATTACAGCGCAACCTGTAAATCCATGCAGGTGGAGCAGACGGTCAATTGTTATCTTGACTGGGTTGATCAGGAGCTAAACAATTGCGGTAAACTGTTAAAACGATTCGCGGGCAGATGGCAGGATTTTATTCTGCCGGGAAAGATTAAGCGGAATATAAAATCCGAAGGATATGTTTCAGGACAATACCGGTTGTCACTGGATCAGGATAAAATATTGGAATTGTTCATTGGCAAGGACTTATACAGCGACCCGGCCGTATTTGTGAGGGAGCTGATTCAGAATGCGATTGACGCCGTCCGCACAAGGGAGCAGTTAGACAAAAACTTACCGTCCGACTGGAAAGGGCAGATAAACATCCGGTGCTGGATGGATCAGGAGGGGTATCACTGGTTCCGGATTGAAGACAACGGAACAGGTATGACGGAAGACGTCATAATGAACTATTTTTTGAAAATAGGGAGTTCCTATTATTCGTCAGACACATTTTTAAAATCAAAATTGCAGTGTAACGCGGACGCTGACTATATGCCGATCAGCAGGTTTGGCATAGGGATCTTATCCTGTTTTATGGGGGACGATCAGACCAATCAGGTAGAGGTCAGTACAAAGCACTTTAAAGAAGGGGCAACATTTTATCCGGCGCTGCGGTTAAGTATGCATGGGATAAACGGATATTTCTATTTGTCAGATAAAGACAAAAAACACATGCCGGGACCGATGAAGGGAGTGACAGAAAAGGAAAAGTCGCAATATCTGACACAGGCGGGTACGGTGATCGCGGTTCGCACCAATCTTTATCAGACAGGAAAATACAGAGGTTTTAAAGAGATTGTGGACAAATACGTGGTTTATCCGCCCGTTGCGATCCACTATGATGGAGACGAGGGCTCCTGCGATTATCTGACAGAAGAAAATTTTATGGATGCGCTGGATGCAATCAATCCGTCGGCTCATTTAAAAGAAAAGGGATTGATGGAATTTGCGATTCCTGGGGAAGAATTAAACGAGTTGTATACTCAGGTGCCGGAAATTTCTTTCAAAAATCCGCCGAAGCTGCTGTTAAAGTGTATCTCGTTAAAGGACTATACAAGCGTGCCATTTTTGAAGGGGGCAGTGCTGACAGCAAAAGTCGAGGGGAAACATGCCCCTGTCAGGTTAAAATTGGGAAATACATATGTGAAAGCAAAGGTGAGCGTCAGCTTATGCGTAAAGGCGAAAAGGGATAGACTGGGAATAAAAATTGAATTGATTTTTGATGATGATTTTAAGCGGCAGATAGGTATAATAGATAGCAATTGGCGGAACCGAAATCATACGAAGCAGATTTTAGAGAAAAAAATCAGTATGCAATATTCTCATGATAGAAGTATGAAAGCAGTATTAGAGGCTGTATTAGAAAATTATGCAGATGAAACAGCCTGGAAGCGGCACATGCAGGAGGCGTATGGGATTTCAGAAGAGAAATTGAATGAAAATACAGATAAAGTAAAAAAATTAATGGAGAAAAGCGGTTATTCCGGGATAAACGAAGGTGATGCCAGAACTTTCAAGGCATTTAAAGAGTTACAGAGGGAATGGACTTTTGATGTCTGTTCACTATCAGAATTTGAATGGTATGATAAGTATTTCAAAAAAACGATAAGGAATACAGGATTATATAGTATCACAGCCCACAATGGCATATGGTGCGGAGATGCCAATTTCTTTTTCAGAGACGACAGAGACGGGAATCTCGCGGCAATTATTTTGCTTAAAGATAAGTATCGACCCCAGCTGGATGTGGCGCGTGATGACGTGCGTGGCCTTACTCTGGAAACAGACAGTGAAATAGCCATGATCAGACAGAGGCTTACGCGGCAGGGATTTGCGACAAATAGAATTTTGTCAAGAGAAAGCGGGACAGATTGTTCATTTATAGCAATGAAGGATTACTGCAATCTGTTACGTGAGAGAAGCGATCTGGCAAAACAACTGGTCTTTCACACAAGTGAGGGTGACCTCTCCAATGATAAGCTGGCGGATCAATTATTGCAGACAGAAAAAATAGGATATAAATCATGTCCGTGGCTTGGGTTGGAACCATTTTGGACGGAAGAAGATAGCTTATATAAGCATTTGTGTGCGGCGTTTTTAAGAGAGAATTATATGCTGCAGATTAAATTTGCAGGTTATGATCGTGAAGTTGTTATCTCTAAACAGACAAAGGAGATACCGGATACCTATATGGACCTGTTTCCCGCATTTTTTTTCCTGCCAGAGATAAATGGTAATGTTGATATTTTAACGACTAAAGATAGTTATTGGCGTTACGCCTGTAATGAGTATCACAGGTTATCGCAATTTATACTGAAAAACGGAATGAAATTAAAGAAACGTGTTCCTGGAATTTTTCGGGAGTTATTGCGGGTTTTAGCTGGGAAGAATGGGGACGAACTGATAGATGGTGTTAACGGTTTGTTGGAAAGCTTAAGAAAGTTTCCGGGAGGGCTGTTTGTGGTTTCGGATGAACTTTTTATTTCGGAGAAAGATTTGATTTGATACGGGCGTTTATTTCATTGTTTTTGGCATAAAAACTTTATATAATAGTGTAGAAATGATAAAAATAGCCATCATCGAGGACGAACAATCACATACGGAGCTGCTTTCGGCGTATCTGCGCTCATGGGGCGGGGCACATGGACAGAAGGTCTCGATACGGGAGTTTGTGAGCGCGGAAGGGTTTCTCTTTGTCTGGGAGGAGACGAATGATTTTGACATACTCTTCGTGGACATTCAGATGGGGGAAATGAACGGCGTCGAGATGGCGGAGAAGGTGAGAGAGAAGGACGGGGAAATCGCCATTGTATTTACCACAGGCATCACGGATTATATGGGATGCGGTTACGAAGTGGCGGCGCTTCACTATCTGCTGAAACCGATCAGCATGGAGAAAGTCGGCCTGTGTATGGATAAGGTGATGCAGCGAAGACGCAAAGAAGCCTTCGTGCTGGTACATGGGAGAGAGGAGACGATGAAACTGGCCGTCAGCCATATCTCTTATGTCGAGGCGAGGGGACACGGCTGTGTGGTGGAAACGTACACCGGGTCCGGGGGATGCAGGCAGACAGAAATTACAGAGAGCATTTCCGGGATGGCGCGGCAGTTACAGGCGCACGGCTTTATCAGGTGCCACCGCTCCTATCTGTGCCGCACGGAAAGCATCCGCCGGATCGGAAAGACAGAACTGATAATGGACAGTGGGAGTGTGATTCCGGTAAGCAGGCGGATGTATGCGGAGGTGAACCGTGCGTTTATCGCACATTTTTGCCGGATCCGGGAAGGCGGGTTGTAGCCGGACGAGAAGCGGCGGGGTATGGTACAGAAGGAGAGAAGATGGGATTTGCGTTGACCTGGCGCGCAAACCTTTCGGAACGGAGTGTAATATGGCACAGGAAATACCGGTGATATGGATAGTTGCGGTCATTGCTGCTGTGGCTGTATTTGCGGCAGCGGCGGCCGTTCTGCGTCATGTGGTCGGCCTTCTGGTAGACAGGCGCACGCTCCGTTATCAGAGCGACCTGCTGCAAAAGCACTGTGAAGAGGTGCAGAATATGTACCGCCAGACGAGAGGGTGGCGGCATGACTACCACAACCACATACAGACCATGAAGGCGCATCTTGCAATGGGCAGGCTGGAGGAGTTGGAGGCTTATCTGAACGAACTGGATCAGGATCTGACTGCGGTGGACACAGTGATTAAGACGGGAAACGTGATGGTGGACGCCATACTGAACAGCAAGATTTCGGTAGCCGCATCCAGGGGCATCGCGGTGGAGGCGAAGGCGGTGGTGCCTGAAAAGCTGGACACCGCCCTGTCCGAGGTGGATGTCTGCCTGATCATTGGAAATCTGATGGACAACGCCATAGAGGCATGTATGAAGATACGGCAGGAGGGACAGCGTTTTATCCGCGTCTACGTGGATATTCTGAAAGGGCAGCTCTATATTTATATCATCAACGCGGCTGGCGGCAGCCCGAAAAGGTCAGGCGGCGTTTATCTGTCCGAAAAGAACACGGACAGTCACGGCTTTGGGCTTATGCGTGTCGATAAGGTGGTGGATAAGTACCACGGTTTTCTGGACAGACAGCATGAGGAGGGCGTGTTTGCCACGGAGATTATGCTGCCCTTGTGAATCGGAGAATGCCATGCCGCTTTTCACACCGCGCCCCATACCCCGCACCTGCCATATGGTGTGGATGCCATTCGTGCACGAGCATGACCGCTCGTGCTTATTTTTTTAGAAAGAAATCCGTTGTGCTATCATATCTGTGGGAAGAATAGCTGCGGGACGGCCGTTACGCTGGACACGGGGAAGAAGGAAACATGGAAACACAGGACAAGGAACAGGAATGGAAACACAACTCTGTCATAAGCGATATCTGGTTTTATATCCGCTTTTACAAAAAGCATGAGCCTTTCGTGCTGGTGTTTGGCGGGATGGAGATCATTTTCGGGGCGGTTTTGCCGCTTTTTATGATTTATCTGCCGAAAATTGCCATAGATCTGGTGGAGCGCGGGGAGGCGCCCGAAAAGGCGTTTCTTACACTGGGAGGCTTCGGCCTTCTCACAATGCTGATCTGCGGCGCAAAGAAGGGTGTGGAGGCCGGAAAGTATAATCTCTACAATACTCAGCGCACCAATCTGATCGGGATGGTTTTTCTGAAAAGCCTCCGGCTCCGGTATGCGGATCAGGAATCGGGAGAAAACAAGAAGCTGCATTGGAAAGTCTATGATGCGGTCTGGGGCGGGGACTGGAGTTCGGTTTCCCTGATGATGCAGGGCACGGTTGACCTGTGCGTGAATGTTTTGTGCTTTCTCCTGTATTCGTCGGTGCTCGTTTTCTTAAGTGTGCCGATGCTTGCGATCCTTCTGGCGCTGGCGTTGTTTCATTACAAAATGAATATGAGCCATATCAGATATGAGGAGTCCCTGCGCGGACAAAGAGCATTGGCGCGGAAACATTTTCAATGCGTCGAGAATGCCATGGGTGATGTAAACGGCGCAAAAGATATCCGCATTTACGGGATGAAGGAATGGATGACCGGTCTGCGCGACCAGACAATCGGCGAATTGCGGAAGCTGTCGGAACAATCGAAGAAGAAAGACGCTTTCTACGAGCGGGCGGGGGATGCACTGGCGGCGGCGCGCAATCTGGGCGCGTATGCGTACCTTCTGTATCAGACACAGGCAGGGGGCGTGAGCGCCGGGGAGTTTGTACTGTATTTCGGAGCCATAACGGGATTTTCGGCCTTTGTCAACAATACCATGAACGCTCTTGCCACACTGCGCGGTGCGGCGAACGGCACCGATCACATCCGGGCGTATCTGGACCTGCCGGATGAGAACCGAAAAGAGGGAAGCGGGCGCATTGACCAGATTTCTTTTCCGCCGGAAATTACTTTTTGCCATGTGGGTTTTTCCTATCAGAATGCGGAGGAGGGGGATAAAACCGTGTTTCGGGATCTGAACCTGACCATTCGTGCCGGTGAGAGGCTTGCGATTGTGGGAGTCAACGGCGCGGGAAAGACCACGCTGGTAAAACTTTTGTGCGGAATGATTGAGCCTGACGAGGGCCGGATTCTCATAAACGGAATCGACAGAAACGAGTTTCCGAGAGAAGAGTGGTACCGGCTGTTTTCGATTGTGTTTCAGGAAACGCTGATTCTGCCCTTTACGGTAGGGGAAAACCTCGCTATGGACCGCGCAGAGCGGGTGGATGAGGCGCGGGCGTGGAGAGCGCTTGAGCAGGCGGGGCTGAAACAGACGTTTCAAAAGCGGAGCATTCATATGCGCAGTTACATGACAAAGACGATGGCGGAGAACGGCATAGAGCTGTCCGGCGGCCAGAAGCAGCGGTTTCTGCTGGCGAGAGCCTTGTACAAAAACGCGCCCGTGATGGTTTTAGACGAGCCGACGGCGGCGCTCGACCCGATTGCCGAGAGCAGGGTATACGACCGGTACAATCAGTACACGCGCGGTAAAACGGCGGTTTTTATCTCCCACAGGCTTGCCAGCACGAAATTTTCCGACCGCATCATCCTGCTTGCGGACGGTAAGATTGCGGAGACGGGAACCCATGAGGAACTGATGCGGGCGGGCGGAGATTATGCGCGGATGTTTGAAGTGCAGAGCAGTTATTACCGGAAACATTTCGATGGGGAGGAAGCAGTCGGGGAGACGGAAGATTAAAATGACCCGAAAAGACAGGTGCGACGGAGGAAACATGACGACGGATGATTTGCTGACAAAGCTCCCGATTCGGGAACATGGCAGGAATATTTTAAAAATAATAAAGTATGTGCGCGGGCTGGACCGGTGGTATTTTCCGGCTGTGGCGGTTTCTTTGCTGCTTAAGACCGCGGTTCCTTATGCGGAGCTTATGCTGACAGCGTATATTCTGGACGGCATCGGCGCGCACAGAGAAATCGGGGAAATGCTTGCGGTGATTACGGGCACGACACTTGCGGTCATGCTGCTGCAGTTTCTTTCCGGAGCCATCTGGCACAGAATGGAAGTGCACAGGGAGCAAATGTATTATTTGTACGAATGCGAGACACAGACAAAGATGCTGGACATGGACTTTTCGCGAATAGACAGTCCGAAGGTCAAGGAGCTGAAAGACCGGATCAGAAAAGATAATAACTGGGGCGCGGGGATCAACGGTGTTTTATGGTCGTGCAACGGCGTTATGGAAAAGGTGTTTCAACTGATCGGCGCGGCGCTTGTGGGATTTCCGGCGGCAGTCATTTTACTCCGGACGAAAACGGCGGCCGTATGGATTCTTCTGGCGGCTTTGACTGCCGTTCAGGTGGTTTCGGTATTCTTGCGGATGCATTTTGGCAGACAGCGGGACCGCTGGCGTTATCATGTGGCGGAGAGCACCGGGGAGAAGGAGGAGACGTACAGTTTCGCGTGGGATTTTGCGGCGCAGGAATCTTATCACTACAAGAACGGCAAGGATATCCGCATCTATGGGGGTTATGACCTGATGGCGCGCTGGACCACAGAGGTCCTGCGGCATAAGGGCTTTCGGAGTCCCATGATAAAAGCGTCGCAAAATGACGCTGGTGAAGCGTTTTTTGGCGCGGCTGCGGGTGCGGCCGCAAATGGCGGCGCCTATCTGATCATTGTGATGATCGCGCTGGCCGGTATGGTTACGGTGGGAAATGTGGTGCGTCTGGCGGGGGCATTTGGCCGGTTTCTGGAAGCGGCAGCAGGCGTGGTTCACGACGTCCCCGTTTTGGCGATGGCGGCGAGACAGCAGCTCAGTACCCTCGCGCTGATTCATATGGAAAACGAGATGTATCAGGGCAGCCTTCCGGTGGAAAAGCGCAGCGACGGCGTATACAGGATTGCCTTTCGGAATGTGACCTTCCGCTATCCGGGAGCAGAGAAAGACGCGCTAAAGAATTTCTCCGTGGAACTGTCGGTGGGGGAGAAGCTGGCCATCGTCGGGATGAACGGTTCTGGCAAGACGACGATGATCAAGCTGTTATGCAGGCTCTATGACCCGCAGGAGGGAGAAATCCTTTTAAACGGCGTGGATATCAGGAAATTTAAGCAGGAGGAGTACAGCAGGCTGTTTTCGGTCGTATTTCAGGACTTTACGCTGTACCCGTTTCCGCTGGCACAAAACATTGCCGTATCGCAGGACTATGACAGAGAACTGGCCGGAAAATGTCTGGAGGACGCGGGCTTTGGCGCGCGCCTTGCTTCCATGGAAAAAGGGCTGGAAACCTGTCTATACAAAGATTATGATGACGAGGGAGTTGAGATTTCCGGCGGCGAAGCGCAGAAAATTGCCATAGCCAGAGCGGTTTATAAGGACGCGCCTTTTATTGTGCTGGACGAACCGACGGCGGCGCTGGACCCGCTGGCGGAGTACGGGATTTATTCTAATTTCGACAAGATTGTGGGAAGGAAGACGGCGGTCTATATATCCCACAGGCTCTCATCCTGCCGCTTCTGCGAAAAAATAGCGGTTTTCCATGAGGGAGAGCTGGTACAGCTTGGAAGCCACGAGGAGCTTGCGGCGGACAAAAACGGGAAATATTATGAGCTGTGGCACGCGCAGGCGCAGTATTACGAGGAGGAGGACAGGCAGGGCAGAAAACAGGCTTCGCCAGTTACAAGTTGACAAATCTGTGATAATTAGTAAAATAGGAGATGGATAGGTCAATTACAGATTGAACATTTCAATGTTCGAATCCTTTCAATTCCCGACGGATAAGATCTGTCGGGTTTTCTGTACTGTATGGAGGCGGGGAATATGGAAGAAAAGCAGATATATACCATAAACCAGATTAAAATGCGGATTTCTCCGATCCTGAAAGAGTACGGAGTTAGAAAAGCGACTTTGTTTGGCTCTTACAGTCAGGGGAAAGCGACTGAGAAAAGCGATATAGACCTGTTGATAGACAGCGGATTGCGGGGGCTGAAATTCGTGGGGCTGATTGAGGATTTGAGAACGGCGGTGGAAAAAACCGTAGATGTGCTGGATATATCCCATATTCAGGAGGGAACGGAGATCGAAAGCGAGATTAAGCGGACGGGAGTGCTGATTTATGAGAAATGAGACCGTAATTTCGAAAATGCTTATGTATGTAAAAAAAGTTTCTGCCTATATTGAGGGAATGGATTATGATACATTTATAAAAAATGATGTGCTCGTGGAAGCCTGCGTGTTTAATCTGAGTCAGCTTGGAGAAATAGCCAACAAAGCAGATGAGGAGTTTCAAAATGCGCATAAGGAAATTCCGTGGAGACAGGTATATGGTTTGAGAAATAAAATTGTACATGACTATGAGGGTGTCAATCTGAAACTTGTCTGGGAAATTATTTCGGATGATTTGCCGGAATTAAAAGAGACTTTGGAAGGATTCCTGCGGGAGGACATATGACAGACCTGACAGACCGCCTCGCCGCAGGCGGTACACTCTCCGATGACGAGTGGCGGTTTTTGATAGAGGGAGACTACGACAGACAGCTTTTGTTTGACAAGGCGGACAGCGTGCGCAGACAGTATTACGGGACGGACGTCTATATAAGGGGTCTGATAGAGATCACGAACTTCTGCAAAAATGACTGTCTCTACTGCGGCATCCGCCGGAGCAATGCGAACGTATCGAGGTACAGACTCGCGGATGAGGAGATTCTTGCCTGCTGCGGGCAGGGCTATGCGCTGGGATTTCGCACCTTTGTGCTGCAGGGCGGCGAGGATTCTTACAATACGACAGACCGGGTGGAGAAAATAGTTTCCCGCATAAAAGAAAACTATCCTGACTGTGCGGTGACGCTTTCGCTGGGGGAGCGCCCGCGCAGGGATTATGAAATCTGGTATCAGGCGGGAGCGGACCGGTACTTGCTGCGCCATGAGACGGCGGTCTGCTCTCATTACGAAAAACTGCACCCGCCGGAGCAGACTTACCTGCGCCGCATGGAATGCCTGCGGGACTTAAAGCAGACCGGATACCAGACAGGGGCCGGATTTATGGTTGGCTCTCCCTTTCAGGGGACGCAGGAGCTGATCGCGGACATGCGCTTTTTGCAGGAGTTTCAGCCTCACATGGTGGGCATCGGGCCGTTTATTCCCCATCATGACACACCCTTTACGGGAGAGTCTCCCGGGAGTCTGCTGCGGACGCTTACTATGGTGGCCCTCACAAGACTGACGCTGCCGAAGGCTCTTATACCGGCGACCACGGCGCTTGGCACCATTCACCCGCAGGGACGGGAGCTTGGTCTGAAAGCAGGGGCGAATGTGGTCATGCCGAACCTGTCCCCGGCAGATGTGCGCGGGCAGTACAGCCTCTATGACAACAAGGTGCATACCGGCAAGGAGGCGGCGGAAGGGCTTTTGCTTCTTAAGGAGAGCGTATCGCGGGCAGGGTATCGCGTGACGGTTGACAGAGGGGATGCCCGGTGAGTGGGCGATGACAGACGGGTGCGGCAAGAAGACGTGGGCCGGCAAGCAGAGGCGCGGATGCTATAGAATAAATAACAATGGTTATCATAAACGGAAAGAAGGTAAAATGAAATGTACGATCCGAAATCATTATGTGCGGACGACTTTATCAGCCATGAGGAAATTCTTGAAACGCTGAAATATGCGGAGGAAAATAAGGATAACAAGACGCTTATCAATGAAATTCTGGACAAGGCGCGCCCCCGGAGAGAGGGTAATTCCACGGTGTGCGCGGGCCTTTCCCACAGGGAGGCGTCGGTGCTTCTGGCCTGTGAGGACAGGGAGATTCTGGAAAAGATTTATGCTTTGGCGGAGGAGATCAAGCTGGCTTATTACGGCAACCGGATCGTGATGTTCGCGCCCCTTTATCTGTCAAATTACTGTGTGAACGGCTGCGTTTACTGTCCTTATCATATGAAAAATAAGAACATTCCCCGAAAGAAGCTGACCCAGGAGGAAGTGAAGCAGGAAGTGATCGCCCTGCAGGACATGGGTCACAAGCGTCTGGCGATTGAGGCGGGGGAAGATCCGGTTAACAATCCCATTGCATATATACTGGAATGCATCAAAACGATTTATTCCATCAACCATAAAAACGGCGCGATCCGCCGTGTCAACGTGAACATTGCGGCCACCACGACGGAGGAGTACCGTATGCTTAAGGAGGCGGGCATCGGCACGTATATTCTCTTTCAGGAGACTTACCACAAGGAGAGCTACTTAAAGCTGCATCCCACCGGACCGAAACATGATTACAATTTTCACACAGAGGCCATGGACCGTGCCATGGACGGCGGGATTGACGATGTAGGGCTTGGCGTGCTTTTCGGACTGGAATTGTATAAGTACGAGTTTGCAGGGCTGCTCATGCACGCAGAGCATCTGGAGGCCGTCCACGGAGTAGGCCCCCACACCATCAGCGTGCCGCGCATCAAGCGCGCCGATGACATTGATCCCTCGGCTTTTGACAACGGCATCGACGATGAAACCTTTGCGAAGCTGTGCGCGCTGATCCGCATAGCCGTTCCCTATACGGGCATGATTATCTCCACCAGAGAGAGTCAGGCGGTGCGGGAGAAGGTGATCCGTCTGGGCGTGTCCCAGATTTCCGGCGCGTCCAGAACATCCGTGGGCGGCTATACGCAGGAAGAAAGACCCACCGACACAGAGCAGTTCGATGTGTCCGACCAGCGGACGCTGGATGAGGTCGTGAAGTGGCTTATGGAGCTTGGTTATATTCCCTCCTTCTGTACGGCCTGCTATCGTGAGGGCAGGACGGGCGACCGCTTTATGAGCCTGTGCAAGACGGGACAGATTCAGAACTGCTGTCACCCTAACGCGCTGATGACATTGAAGGAGTATCTGATGGACTACGCCTCAGAGGAGACGAAAGCCATCGGCGAGGCATTGATTCAGGCGGAACTTGAGAACATTCCGAAAGAGCAGGTGCGGGAGATCGCGAAGGACCATCTGGCGAAGATTGAGGAAGGGATCCGGGATTTTCGGTTTTGACAGTTCAGCCGGACCCAATTTCGGACAGCCTATGTTTGCACAAGGCGGGCAGAGGAAGACTGAGGGGACGCCTGGCAGGCGGGAAAAGCAGACGCAAAGCGGCCAAGAGCACAAGATAGGCGATTTTTCGAATGGGTGTGTACCAAACGTCAGAGGACAGAAAGGGAAACGCATATGGGTATGAACAACACCCCCGCGGGGGAGCGGGTGCATATCGGGTTTTTTGGAAGGCGCAACGCGGGCAAGTCCAGTCTGCTCAACGCGGTGACGGGACAGGAGCTTGCAGTGGTGTCGGAAATCCGCGGAACCACCACCGATCCCGTGTATAAGGCGATGGAGCTTCTGCCGCTTGGGCCGGTTATGCTGATCGACACACCCGGCTTTGACGATGAGGGGACGCTGGGGGAGCAGCGTGTAAAAAAGACAAAGCAGGTGCTTGAAAAGACGGACATCGCGGTTTTGACGGTGGATGCCGGGGAAGGAATGAGGGCCTGCGACGAAGAGCTGGTTTCGCTCTTCAAAGAGCGGGAGATCCCGTTTGTGACAGCCTGCACGAAGGCCGATCTAACGGACGGATGCCCGATGAAACCGGACCAGGAGCAAAGCCGTGCGGATATGGGGGGCGGCTGGTCGGAAAAGACGGATGAGAATAAAATAGCGGATGTTATGTATGTAAGCGCGGTCACAGGAGCGGGCATCCATGAATTAAAGGAAAAGCTGGCGGCAATGCTGCCGGATAAAGGGGAGCGCCATCTTGTGGCGGATCTGGTTAAACCGCTGGATGTCGTGGTGCTGGTGGTTCCCATTGACGCGGCGGCGCCCAGAGGAAGACTGATCCTTCCCCAGCAGCAGACGATACGGGATCTGTTGGAGGCGGGGGCGATTCCGGTGACAGTGCGGGAGACAGAGCTTAAAGAAGCGCTTACCAGACTTTCGGAGAAGCCTGCGCTCGTCATTACGGACAGTCAGGCGTTTGAGGAGGTGGCGGCCATCGTGCCGGAGGACATTCCCCTTACTTCTTTCTCGATTCTGATGGCGCGGTATAAAGGCTTCCTGAAAATAGCGGCCGAAGGCGTGCGTGCCATTGACAGCCTGAAAGACGGTGACCGGGTGCTGATTGCCGAGGGCTGTACCCATCATAGACAGTGTGACGATATCGGGACGGTGAAAATCCCCCGTTTCCTGAAAAAATACACGGGAAAGGATATCATCATAGAAACATCGTCGGGTACGGGCTTCCCAGAGAACCTTGCGCCTTACGCGCTGGTGATTCACTGCGGGGGATGTATGTTAAACGAGAGGGAAGTTTTGCGAAGGATGCGCTTCGCGAAGGCGCAGGGCGTTCCGGTGACAAACTACGGCATTGCCATTGCGCGGATGAAAGGGATTCTTGCAAGGAGCGTTGCGCCTGTGGCGGAAATAGATCAGGAAACGGCGTTTACAGAGAGGTTGGATTAACATGTACACATTTGACGGAAGAATACGTTACAGCGAGGTGGGGGAGGACGGCCTGCTGACGATGCAGTCCCTGCTTGACTATTTTCAGGACTGTTCCACCTTCCAATCCGAGGATATCGGGCTGGGACTGGAATATATGGATAAAATCGGGCAGGTGTGGCTTCTGTCCGCGTGGCAGATCTGCATCGGGCGGTACCCGAAGTACGGCGAGCGGATCGTGGTCGGCACGGCCCCTTATGAGTTTCGCGGTTTTATGGGACTTCGTAACTTCCTGATGCAGACGAAAGAGGGAGAGGCGCTGGCCTGGGCCAATTCCATATGGACCCTGATGGACAGGGAGAAAATGCGTCCGGTAAAGCCGAATGCGGATATGCAGGCGGGATATGCGCCGGAGGAGAAATACCCGATGGACTATGCGCCCAGAAAGATCGCAATGCCTGCGGATGGACAGCCAATGGAAGCTTTCACGGTGAAACCCCACCACCTTGACACGAACCATCATGTCAATAACGGACAATATGTGCGCATGGCGATGGACTGCATTCCGGGCGGGTTCGGGATCAGCCAGCTTCGCGTGGAGTATAAGAGTCAGGCGGTGCTTGGGGATGAGATTTATCCCGTGGCCGCCGCAGGGAAGGACGGAAAGCTGTACACGGTTTCCCTGAACGGAGCAGACGGCACTCCATACTGTATTGTAGAGTTTACATCACCAGCTCAGCCAGACCCCGACTGAGGGCCAAAGCGTGCTTGCACGGGTTTGGCGGGAAGGAGGAGGGGTTACTGGTTGTAAAAGAAACGGAGATAAATATGATTCAATTAGGAGAAATACAGACATTAAAAATCGTAAAGCAGGTAGAGTTCGGCGTTTATCTGTATGATGGAGCCAATACGGAGGAGAGAGTCCTCCTGCCGAAAAAACAGGTGCCGGAAGGCGCAGCGTGCGGCGACGAAGTGGAAGTTTTTTTATACCGCGACTCCAAGGACAGACTGATTGCGACCACAAACATGCCTAAGATCACCCTGCACGGGGTGGAGAGACTGCGGGTGGTGCAGGTGGGAAAGATCGGCGCGTTTCTTGACTGGGGGCTGGAGAAAGATCTGCTTCTGCCTTTTAAAGAGCAGACAAGAAGAGTGTCCGCCGGGGAGGAGTGCCTTGCCGCGCTCTATATTGATAAGTCCGACAGGCTCTGCGCTACCATGAATGTGTACCCTTATCTGAAAAATAACAGTAGTTACAAAAAGGACGACCGCGTCAGCGGCACCGTTTATGAGATCAGCCCTAACTTTGGTGCGTTTGTGGCTGTGGACGATCAGTATTCCGGGCTGATTCCGAAAAGGGAGCTGTACGGGAATGTGGCGGTAGGAGATACCGTAAACGCCCGCGTTACAGCGGTGAAGGAGGACGGAAAGCTGGATTTGAGCATCCGCGAAAAGGCGTATCTGCAAATCGCGGGGGACGCGGAGAAAGTGATGCAGGCGATTGACCGTTCCGGCGGGGTGCTGCCTTTTAACGATAAGGCGTCGCCCGAAATCATCCGCCGGGAAATGCAGATGAGTAAAAGTGAATTTAAGCGGGCAGTCGGGAACCTGTTAAAAGCGGGTAAAATTACGATAACAGAGAAAGCGATAAAACGTAATGACGAGTAAAAGAGCGAATTGGTTGTTTTTGACTATCATACTGGTGCATTTCGGGGTGGTGGCGTTCCTGATTTTTGGCGGGGTGCCTCTGCCTGACAGTCTTGTGCTGAACTTTTTGCTGAGTCAGGGGATACTGGTCGTGCCGACCCTGATCTTTCTGCTTGCTTTTGAGCGAAGAGAATGGCGGGACATGACACAGATGCCAATGCCCGGCGGGGCGCAGATGCCAGGTATGTCCGTGCCCGGTGTGGCGTCTGTGTATGGCGGGGCGCAGATGCCAGGTATGTCCGTGCCCGGTGGGGTGTCAGTGTCAGGCGGATCGTCGATCCCCGGAATGCCGCGGCCCTTTGAGGCAGCCGGATTTCATAAGGTGAAGATTTCCACTCTTCTGATGATTACCCTGTGCACTTTTCTGATTATGCCGCTTGTCACAGTGCTTAATACGTTGACTATGTTTTTTACGGACAATGCGGTGGCGGCTCTGGAAGGGGATATCATAAGCACGCCTTTTCCGGCAATGCTTTTTATGATAGGAATATTCGGGCCTTTTTGTGAGGAATTTGTCTTTCGGGGTGTGATATACAGAAGTTACAGAAGAAGCGGGGAATGGACGAATCGTATGCGCCGCAAAACGCTCCGCGATAAAGGCCTTTCGGCGGTTTTTCTGTCGTCTCTTCTTTTCGGCCTGATGCATATGAATTTTAATCAGGCCGTTTATGCCTTTGCAATCGGTGTTTTTCTGGTGCTGCTGGTGGAGGCGGCGGGGAGTCTGTGGGCTTCCGTTTTCTGTCACATGTTTTTTAATTCCTTTCAGGTTGTCATGATGTACGCGTCTGAGAGCATCTTAAACAATATATACGGGCAGGCTGTGAATGAGGCGGCTGAACAGTTGACAACGCAGGACCTTCTGGCGGCGCTTTCCGTATATCTGGTGATCGCGACGGTCACCACACCCATTGCCGCCTGTGTGATCGTGTGGATTGCGAAGAACGAGGGGCGGCAGGAGGCGTTCGGGGCCTTGTTCCGGCGGGGTGGCCGCGTGCCGCAGCCGAACGTATCACGGCCGGTACCAATGAACGTGCCATATCCGAATGCGCAGATGCCGCCGCAGCCGATGAACGTGCCGTCACAGATGAATGCGCAGATGCCGCCGCAGTCGATGAACGTGCCATATCCGAATGCGCAAATGCCGTCGCAGTCGATGAACATGCCGCATCCAGTGACGATCAATGTGTCATATCCGAACATACCACAGCCCATGAATGTGCCGCGACCGGATATACCGCCGCAGCCGGTACAGTGGAGTGCAGAGGAGCCGCCGCGCGCGGATTACCTTCTGAGCGTGCCGCTCATTATCGCGATCGTGCTCTGCCTGGGGTATATGAGTCTGGAGCTGTTCCTTTTGTAGGGAGTTTTCAGGAGCTTTCCGGCACATAGAAGGCCGGGATGTTTGATCGGATCCTGTCGGTAACGCGCACGGACTCTGTTTATGCACGCAAAAAAATAACGGCTGTTTAAGCCGTTATTTTTCGCTTAGACTGTCATATCAAAGTTTCCGCCGATATGGGGATTGACGGACAGTTCCATCGCAGCCGCATCCATCATGCCTACAACCTGACTGCCGGTGGTTTCAGCCTGATCCAAAGACTTGGCAAGCATCGCTACGCCGAAGGCGTCATTTGTTTTGGCGGTGGACATAGCCATTGATAATCCTGCAATATCCATAAAAATCACCAACCTTTCTTCAACTTCATTCTATCATATCTCCGGTTATAGTAACAATATGCAATTTTAACAATGCCGCAAAATCCATTAAATCGCCAAAAATCTTAAAAAATACACAAAAAATTCACGAATGCAGGTAGATTTTTTTGTTGATATAGATTAAAATAGAACCTAGCTTTTGCTTTTTCGGAAAATATGGGGCGAAAAGGCATAGTGAATTGTTACGAAACATAAGAGGGGTGGGGGAATGATTTCAAATCAGATTTTGCAAAACACGATTGAAGGTCTGAAAGCGATCGCCAGAGTGGAACTTAGCGTTATGGATGTGGACGGGAAGGCAGCGGCCATGACGACGGAGGAAATGGAGCGGTGCGGCAGGGCGGCCGCAGAGTTCGCGCAGTCTCCGGCTGATTCGCAGGAAATTCAGGGATATCAGTATTTTAAAATTTTTGACGAGCAGCAGCTTGAATATATTCTGGTGGCAGGCGGCGTGGGCGAGGACGTTTACATGGTAGGAAAAATGGTGGCGTTCCAGATTCAGAACCTGCTGATTGCCTACAAGGAGCGGTTTGACAAGGATAATTTCGTAAAAAACCTGCTTCTGGACAACCTCCTTCTGGTGGATATATACAGCCGCGCGAAGAAATTACATATTCAGACTGACGTCAGGCGGGTGGCGCTCATTGTGGAGACGGACAATGTCAAGGACTGCAATGCCCTTGAGAGTGTGCGCGCTTATTTTGGCATTAACAATAAGGACTTTATTACGGCTGTGGACGAAAACAATGTCATTGTGGTCAAGGATCTGTCCGAGGACGACAGTCCGCGGGAGATCGAGCGGTGCGCGGCTGCGGTGGCAGCTTACCTGCGCAAGGAGAGCTTTAAAAACGTCCGCATAGCCTACGGTACGGTGGTAAACGAGATCAAAGGCGTGAGCAGTTCCTACAAAGAGGCGAAAATGGCGCTGGATGTAGGGAAGATTTTCTTCGGCGAGCGCGACGTCATCGCTTACAGCGAGCTTGGTATCGGCCGGTTGATTTACCAGCTTCCGATTCCTCTGTGCAAGATGTTTATCAAGGAGATCTTTGACGGCAAAAGCCCCGACGAGTTCGATGAGGAGACGCTTGTCACTATCAATAAGTTTTTCGAGAACTCCCTGAACGTGTCGGAGACTTCCAGACAGCTTTTTATCCACAGAAATACACTCGTCTATCGTCTGGATAAGCTGCAGAAGAGCACAGGACTGGATCTGCGGGTGTTTGAGGACGCCATCACGTTTAAGATTGCGTTGATGGTTGTAAAATATATGAAATATATGGAGTCGTTCGAGTTTTAGCATGGAGGAAAGGTCGTGGCGGAAATCATGACAGACAAACAGTTTGATAGAATTATCAAAATGATTTCCATGATTTTGGATGGATGTAAAGATTTGGATGAAGCGAAAAAGAAAGTTAATGAGCTTTCTGACAATACAAGTAAAAATGAAGATTAAAATTTAGGAGTGAAGAAACGTGGCAGTTAAGAAGAGAAGAAAAGCCCCCGCGGTGGAGAATGAGATTATCAACCTGACGAATGTAAGCAAGGCTTACTCGACAGGCGCGCCGGCATTAAAAGATGTGAATCTTCATATCAGCAGAGGCGAGTTTGTCTTTATCGTGGGGGACAGCGGATCGGGAAAATCTACCCTGATTAAGCTTCTTTTGCGGGAGTTAACGATCACCAGCGGTTATATCAATGTGATGGGCTATGACCTTACTAAGATCAAGCACAGAAAGATCCCGAAATTCAGAAGAAATCTGGGGATAGTGTTTCAGGATTTCCGTCTGTTAAAGGACAGAAATGTGTATGAGAACGTGGCCTTTGCCCAGCGTATTATCCAGAAATCAAATAAGGAGATTAAGAAAAATGTGCCCAGCATTCTGGCCATTGTGGGGCTTGCAGGCAAATATAAGGCGAAGCCCAAACAGCTTTCCGGCGGTGAGCAGCAGCGTGTGGCTCTTGCGCGCGCGCTTGTGAATCAGCCGACGATTCTGCTGGCGGACGAGCCTACGGGTAATCTGGACCCCAAAAATTCATGGGAAATCATGAAACTTTTGGAGCAGATCAATGAAAACGGAACGACTGTTATTGTTGTTACCCATAACCGCGAAATTGTGAACGCGATGCAGAAACGCGTGGTTACCCTGCGCCGCGGCGTTATTATCAGCGACGAGGAAAAGGGAGGGTACATCGATGAGGATTAGTACATTTTTCTATACGCTCAAGCAGGGCTTCCGCAATATTTTCCGCAATAAGCTCTTTTCGCTGGCATCCATAGCCACCATTGCGGCCTGCCTTTTCCTTTTTGGTATTTTTTACGCCGTTTTGGCAAACTTCCAGCATATTGTTAAGAACGCGGAAGAGGGCGTTTCTGTCTGGGTATTTTTTGATGAGGGCATAGAGGACATCAGGATCCAGCAAATCGGAGATATGATTGCGAAGCGGCCCGAAGTGGCGAAGATGGACTTTATCTCCGCGCAGGATGCGTGGGAGAGCTTCCGGGATGAATACCTTGGCGAATACGGCGATGGATTTACGGAAAATCCGCTGGAAAACTCCGCCAACTATCAGGTATATCTGAACGATGTGTCCATGCAGTCTGCGCTTGTGACTTATCTGGAGTCCATTGACGGCGTGCGGATGGTCAACCGTTCCGAGCTGGTGGCAACCACCCTGACCGGAATTAACGCGCTGATTGCCTATGTTTCCGTGGGTATCATTGCGATTCTGCTGGCGGTGTCCATCTTCTTAATCAGCAATACCGTGGCGATTGGTATTTCTGTCCGCAAGGAAGAGATCAATATTATGAAATATATCGGCGCTACCGACTTTTTCGTCCGTTCTCCTTTCGTGGTGGAAGGCATAATGATCGGACTGATCGGTGCAGCGATGCCGCTTGGTTTTATTTATACTATTTATAATGTAGTTTTGTCTTATGTGACGGACCGCTTTCCGCAGCTTTCTTCCCTGTTGAGCTTCGTGCCGGTGGGGGAAGTCTTCCATGTGCTTGTGCCCATATCTCTTGGACTTGGCGTGGGCATTGGTTTTCTGGGAAGTATCGTGACGGTGAGAAGACACTTGAGAGTCTGATAGTCTGACTATATAGGGGTTATAGCTTGAAGAGAGAAATACGGAAGAAGATTAAAAGAATAGCAGGTGTTACTTTATGCCTTGCGCTCGTGGTTTCCTGCGCTGTGCCAGGACCCTCCGTGCAGGCGGTTACCAGTGAAAGCATCCGCGAGAAAGAACGGGAGATCGAGAAGGCGAAGGAGCAGGTTTCCGGCTTGAAGAGCAGTCTGACAGACGTGGAGAAGCTGAAAAAGGAGCTGGAGCAGTCGAAAAGCGACCTGACAGCCTTTGTACAGCAGTTGGATGGGCAGCTTGCTGACATACAGGAGAACATAAAGCAATATAATACAATGATCAGCGAGAAAGAGAAAGAGATCGAGGAGACGGCGCGTGATCTGGACGAGGCGCTGGCCAGACAGGAGCAGCAGTACGAGGCCATGAAGAAGCGCATCCAGTTTATGTATGAACGCAGCGACTCTTTCTATATGGAAACGCTTTTCGGTTCCAACAGCATTGCGGGGATTGTGAACCGCGCTGATTATATTGAGGCGCTGTCCCGCTACGACAGGGATAAGCTGGATGAGTATGTGGAGACGCGCAAGTATGTGGAGCTTTGCAAGGAAGAGCTTGAGGTGGAGAAACAGCTTCTGGACGAGGCCAGAGAGGCGGTAGAGCAGGAGGAAGCCAACGTCAACAGTCTGATCGGGGAGAAAGAGGCCCAGATTGTTTCCGTCAGCGGTGATATCGCCAATAAAGAGGCGGCCATCAAAGAATACGAGGACATGATTGCGCAGGAGAACGCCGAGATTGCCGCGCTGGAGAAGGCGGTGGCGGAGGAGAAGGCAAGACTGGAGGCGGAGAACGCAAAGGCGAGAGTCTATAACGGCGGTATGTTTGCGTGGCCCTGCCCGAGCTATAAGCGGATCTCCGATGAGTATGGCAACCGCATTCACCCTATTCTTGGCACACAGCAGTTCCACAACGGACTGGATATGGCAGCGGCTTCCGGCAGCGCCATATTGGCAGCTTACGACGGTGACGTGGTAGCGGCGGCCTACAGCAGCAGTATGGGCAATTATATTATGATCGATCACGGCAGCGGACTTTATACCATTTACATGCACTGCTCCGCGCTGTATGTTTCCAAGGGGCAGACTGTTTCCAAAGGGCAGAACATTGCGGCGGTAGGATCGACAGGCCGTTCCACCGGCCCGCATCTGCATTTCAGCGTGCGCCTGAACGGAAGCTACGTCAGCCCATGGAGCTACCTGAAATAGCATTGAGTCCATGCAGTCCGCCTCAAAACAGAATGATGAAAGCTTGCTTTCAGCAGGCTGATTTTGAGCCGGACTATACGGCGAAAGCCGTACATGAGCAAAGAGCCTCGAAGAGGCGGATTGCGAATGGCATGGACGGGAGAAAGGAAGCCGGACGAAAGCCTGCTTTCGGAAGGCTGCTTTTACGCCGGACTATACGGCGAAAGCCATATGAGTGTATGAAGTAAGGAGATGACCCGATTTGGATTCCAGAAACAATAACAATCGTTATTACAATGACTATCCCTACCCGGGGGATGGCCGTCAGAACAATCCCTATTATAACAATAACGGCGGTCCGGGCGGTTATAACGGCAGCTTCGTTCCACAGCAGCCTCACCAGCCGGGAAATGATAACGGCAAGGGCGGCAACTTTCTTCTGGGGATGGTACTTGGCGTGGCGCTTTCGACGCTTATCTGCGGATTTGTCTTTGTGGGCATGAAGGTTTACGAGGCGATGGACGCCAAGGAGCCGGCGAAAAGGAAGACGGCTTCCGGTGTTGTCAGCGAAACCACGGAGAAGAAGCTCGAGGCAATCGAGGATGTAATCAACGAATACTACTACCAGGACGCGGATATTGATGTGGACGCCATGACGGAGGGTATGTATGCGGGAATGGTGAATGCGCTTGGCGATCCTTACTCCGTTTATTATACGGAGGAGGAGTGGAATGACCTGATGCAGGAGACTGCGGGTATCTATTATGGCATTGGAGCGTACCTGATGATTGATCCCAACACGGGTCTTGGTAAAATATCGGGTGTTATAGAAGGGACGCCTGCGGAGGAAGCGGGACTGCGTGCGGACGACCTGCTTTACCTCGTGGATGGAGAGAGCACCATGGGAATGGAGCTTTCCGAGATTGTGTCCCGCATAAAGGGTGAGGAGGGCACGAAGGTTCACCTTACCATCTACCGTGAAGGTGAGACGGACTATCTGGAAATAGATGTGGAGCGGCGGCAGATCGAGGCGCCCACAGTCAAATATGAGATGCTTGATAATGACATCGGTTATATTCAGATTTCCGAATTTGACGATGTGACCACCGATCAGTTTACCGAGGCGCTGGCCGTAATTAAGGGATCCGGTGCGAAGGGGCTGGTTCTCGACCTGCGCGGCAATCCCGGCGGCAGCCTGAATGTGGTGGTGGATATTGCCAGACAGATCCTGCCAAAGGGGCTGATCGTTTATACCGAGGACAAATACGGTGAACGGGACGAGTATACATGCGATGGCAAGCATGAGCTGGATATGCCGCTGGCGGTGCTTGTGAACGGCAATTCCGCGAGTGCGTCAGAGATTCTGGCGGGTGCGATCAAGGATTATGATAAGGGAACGCTGGTAGGAACGACTACCTTTGGGAAAGGAATCGTCCAGCGGGTGCTGCCTCTGACTGACGGCACCGCCCTGAAACTTACGATCAGCGCGTACTATACACCGAAAGGCAACAATATCCACGGAGTCGGCATCGAGCCGGATGTGGTCTGCGAGTTCGACAGCGACGCATACTATGATGAAGATGTGGATAATCAGTTGGATAAGGCGGTGGAGGAAATAAGAAAACGATTGTGAAGTATTCCCGGATTTAGTGCAATTTGGTTTGATTGCAAACGAAAATCGGTTGATTATGTTTGCGAAGTGTGATATCTTTGAAAGACATCATATTTAGCGGAATAAGAATAAGGGAAATGGGGGGATTGGTATGACGAAAGCAAGCGTTGCGATGGATCGGTTTATGGATAAGCTGAATAGCGGCGGCCTTAGAAAAGAAAACGAGCAAAATAATGGCCCGGAGTTTACGACAGCGTTTATAGAAGAACAATTGCAGTCGTTTACTGATCTTCTGAGGTCGGGACTTGTAGATGCAGCGACCGGCTTAAATATTAAGTAATAAATAAGCAGGTAAGGGAACCTTGAAAGAGGTTCTCTTTTACATTGTCACCGACTTTTAATATAACACCTGCAATTGTTCTTTTTACAATACAATCACCGGCGCACCTTTTCCAAAGATTTACATAATTGTATATAAGTGCTACAAAAACCACTACATTTGGTGCATGTCGAACGAAAGTACCGGAACTTTATAGGCAAAGTGACGAAAAGCCTCCTTTTTTTTGTCAATATTGAAGGAGTGGGTCGACTTGACAAAAAAGGTGTCGGGGGATAAAATGGTCAGTGATAAGGTGTGATGGGTGGCTCCGCCTGTCCCATCTTATTCATGTAAACTGGCCGCGGCTATCATTCATGTTACCGTTGGCCGAGGCTAAAAATATATTATGAAAGAGGAGGAAAACACCAAGCATGAAAAAAGTATTAAAGAAATTTAATCGCACACTTTCTATCATGCTCGCAGCAGCTATGGTACTGACAATGGTACCTCAGACTGCAATGCCGGTTCTGGCAGCGGAAGAGGAAGTGATCGAAGCTACGGCTGAGACCACTCCCGACGTAGAGGAAGAAGTAGTCGAAGAAGACACTTCCGAAGACGCTGATGAGAGTACAGAATCGGAAGATGTGGCGGATACAGGCGATGAGGCCGAAATCCCCACTGACGACGAGCAAATTAATGAGGAAGAGGAAAACAACGAGGAGCCCGTGGAAGATAACGACACACCTGTTATTGATTCCGACGAGGAGCCCGTTGAAGATTCTGTAGAGGAGCCTGCAGAGGAAGAAGTTGTGGACCCCACAACCGACTCTCTGGATTCGGCGACTGTAGATGCGGCCGGCACGACCCATAACATCACCGTTGTGGCTGATGAGGATATGGTGGACTACGAGCTTGCCGAAGGCCCTACTTATACTGAGCCTGCCGAGGGCGAAACCGCTACAGGAAACTATACTTTTACCGTAACGGCAAAAGCTACCTATCAGATCGACGCTGTAAAGTATAAAGTTGGCGACAATGGCGAGGAAAAAACGATTACAGAGTCAGAAGGCGCTTACGGCATTCCTAAGAGCGAAATCACTGATGCCGTGACCATCACTATCACGGCGTCCAAGATTACGCATAAAGTTACCAGTACTGTAACTGTAGACAATAGTCCGGTTACAGATTTTGAAAGTAACGGGACGATTGCCTTTTCCACCACTGCGACAGACGGCAATGTTGAGGAAGGCGCAAGCCTTACGATCAACGCTTCCTTAAAGGATGCCGCAAAGGCTACCCACAAGATCACTGAGGTGTCCTATACAATGGGCGGCGGAGACAAGGTAGACCTTACAGACGGATGGAATGGTACGACAACCATCACGAACGTAACCGGCGATGTAGCCATTACTGTGACGGTAGCAGCGCTTGCGAATTATGAGGTCAGCTTTACCGATCATACCGATATCGCAAAAGTTACCGAGATCAAGATCAACGATGTAGACGCAGAAAAGAATGAGTTTAACGACCAGACACAAGACGATTGGAAAATTTCCGCAGTGGAAAATTCCAAAGTCAGCTTCAAGCTGGAGGCGAAAGCGCCTTTCCAGATTGATGAAGTGAAAGCTGGCGATGTGGTACTTACTCCTGCGGCTGGTGTTTATACCATTGCAAAGCTTACGGCTAATACAAGCATTACCGTTACAACGTCTCTTGACAAAACACAGGTAGGCCGTTTCACCTTTAATATGGCGGCGGGCAGCGACAGAAAGACCGCTACCATGACGGTGGCTGCTCCGGCTGGTGCTACAGATCAGGATAACACTGCCGGAATATACCAGGCAGGCGATCCCGAGAAGCTGACACGCCTTGAAAAGATCCTTGTGTCTTTCACGGCGAAGGAAGGCTATGAGATTGGCGAGGTTAAAGTCAATGATGTAGTGGCTACACCCGTAGACAACACAACTCCGGAACAGACCAGAGAAGGCGGGGTTGTACAGTATGAGGTTGCGCTGGCTGTCAACACCGATACCAAAATCACAGTGGCAACCGATGCAAAGGGCAGCGACGCTGCGAAGCATTTCGGAATTGAGAACAACGCATCCCACCTGACTCTTGGCGAGGTGAAAGCTGACAATACCGCAATCACCCCTGTTACGGAGGATGGTGAGAACAAAGGCAAATACCCTGTAGCGGCGGGTGCCAAGAGAGTCACCTTCTCTCTTACGACTGCCGAGGCTTATGAGCCGGTTGTAACGGCTATAACCAAAGCGACAGGGGAGAACGGAACCGATACAACAGAGACGGTTGATGCATACGATACAGTGACCGCTTCTGGCAAAACTACTTACTCTTACATGATCTTAGCCTCCAAGCTGGCGGATGAATATACCATTGATGAACAGCAGGCGAAAAAGACGATCAGCTTTACAGGCACTGACAATGTGGATGTAAGTATTGACGGCAGATTAGTAAATACAGAGAATCCGATTGAATACATCCAGGGCAGAAAGCTTACCGTTAAGGTTACTGCAAAAGACAATGCGATCCTGAACAGCGTAAGCTACACGGTTGGCGATGCTGCTGCAGTTAAGGCTAAGGTTGCCAACAACGCTTCCGAGTTCCCAGTAACGCTTACCGCTGATGTGACAGTCAGCATTGATGCGACAGGTGCGCTTACAGCTCTGCCGCTGGAAGATGAGAACGGCAACGCGCTTATCCCTGTAAAGAACGTTTACAATGTAAGCTATGAGGGCGCTTACAAGGCGTCCATCGGTGAGGGTACCAGTAAGACGCTTGTGGAGCCCGGTGAAGCGAAGCTTCTCAGCGGTACTGCGGAAGTGGTTCCTGCAACGGGCAAACCCGCAGTCGTATCCATCAAAAATAAGAAGGTAGAGATCAATCTGGGCAACGCTGACACAGCGGCTGTTTCAGGTAAGAAACTTACCTTGAAGGTGACCGTTGGCGCAGACGATGCTGCCAAGACCTTCACATATACTTTACAGGCATCCAAGGCAATCACGGCAGCGGGTGACATCACTGTTCCCGCAAAAGCAAATCAGCCTACGGACACCGTGAAGAAATATGCAGTAAAGACAAAAGGCGAAATAGAGAGACTTACGGCCAAAGTTGACGAGGCGGCTATAACAGCAGGCTATATTGCTGCGCAGCCTACAATCGAAAATGGTCAGCTGATAATCAAAACAGGCCAGACTGTAACACCTGCGGAAGGCGTAAAGGTAACCGTATCTGCCGGCGAAGGCGACAGTGCAGTCAGCAAAGAAGTAGTCGTAAAGACCACGGCTCTGATTTCTGATACGACCGCTGCTCCTAAGGTAACGCTTAAGAGCGCGACAGACGTCAGCCTGAATCTTTCTCTGTCCGCAAAGACAGACAAGGACGTGGCAGTCGGCGGCGTTTACTACAAGATCACAGCAGAGGCAACCGGTACCAAGCCTGCAAACTTAGAGCAGAGCGTGACCAAGTATGTGCCTAAGAACGCTGATGCACAGGATTATGAGTTAAATCTGGCTTCGGCAGGTAAGACATATGGCGAGGGCGGTGCATGCAGCTACAAGGTAACCGTATCTCTGGTACATGCAAAGACGGCAGGCACAGAGCCTGCTGACGCTGAAAAGACAGTAGCCGAGAGCAAGGCTTTTGCAACAGCGGACAACAAGCCTTTCGCTACACAGGCTCCCGCATGGGAAGCAGGTCTTAAACTGAAAAAGGGTAAGACGACTATCTACACAGGCGAGAGTAATGTTGCGATTGCAACACCGCAGTTTAACAAGATTACCACTTATATGCAGCTTGCAGACAGCAATGTTTCGGATATCACGGCTGGATTAAATAATGCTAATGAAAAACTGGATGTAAAGGTAAAGGATGGACAGATTATAGCGTCTGCATCCGCAAAGACTGCTGTAGGAAAGCATACCATTCAGGTGGTAGCGCTTTCGGATAGTAATAACAATATGGTAGCTTCCAAGGCGACCATCGTTGTTACAGTCGTAAAGGGTATCAACAAGTTAGGAGTAACAGTTCCTACTACCAGCCTGTACAAGGCAGTAAACAAGCCTGCGACTCTTAAAGTTACACCGGTTTACAACAATGACACGACCGGCAAGGATAAGGCTAAACAGCCTAAGACCAAGAAGGTGAAATGGGCGCTCGTTAAGGCTGATGACACAAGTGCTGCATTTGCGGATCCTAAGGTACAGATCAATGCAAAGAACGGCACAGTAACCGTTGCCAAGGATTATGTCATTAAAGCTGATGATAAAGACAACAGCTTTAAGGTTAAAGTGAGCGTAGACAATGATAAGGCTGTCATCGGTGACGCGACGGAAGCATACAGCGAGGCAGTTACGATCACCAACGAAGGCCTTGACATGAACAGGCTCGTACTCGTTGGCGCGTCCGATAAGGTTCTTGCGGTATCCACTGAGAGCAAGCCCAAGACAGAAGTACTTCTGGAGGCAAGTGAACTGGACGGCGCGGCGATAAAGGTTGTAGATGCAAAGGCTGCTGCTCTTAAGGCCGGCGACACATATAATGTAGATACGGCGAATGAAATCGCAGCAGAGAATCTGACCTACAAATCCAGCAAGGCTAAGGATGTCATCATAACTGGTAATACGCTTACCGTTGCGAAGGCGAATACCAAGCCGGTACTCACGGTAACGGCTAACGATGGCAGCAAAGCGACACTTGGCATAAAACTCAATGTGGGCTATGATTCCGCAGAAGGTGAGCTTGGATTGAAGATCACCAATGATAATACTGCTGTTTATGATCCGGCGACAGATACAGCTTTGACTAAGGATTATAATGGTTCCGCCACGAATTTATTGATGGCAGAGCTTATGCAGAAGGATTCCGAGAATAAGTGGAATACCGCTCTGGAGTTTACGAATTATGACATTAAAGTTACGGGTGGTAAGAAAGTAGAGCAGAACGGGGCTGAGGCAGTTATTACCACGGATAAGGCGGAGGTAAAGATCGAGCTTACCGACAAGTCGAAGAACCCTGTTGTTAAGAAGACCTACGTTCTGACAAACAAGAGCTTTGTTGCAAGCGGCGTTAAGGTGAAGGCTAAGGTAGTCGGCAGCCTTAAGCGGGTAGCTGACTCTGATGAGCAGAATGTTAAGCTGGAATTGGATATCCCCGCAGAGTTTGCGGCAAGTCTTTCCGGCGATGGAAAGACGGCGGCAGCCATGGTAGATGTAGACTGGTCAAAAGCAACCCTTAAGAATGGGAATGACTTGGTTACATTTGCGGATAGTCTTACGACTACTGTTCACGATCTTACATTGACCGATTTTAATGCCACGACTAAGAAAGCGACTGTACAGCTTGGATTTACAGGCGATGTGGAATATCTGCAGAACAGCTATGCACTGAAAGTATCTGTAGGAAGCAAGAGCGGGGATGCATTCACGGCGGCAGCGCCTGCAGTTGCGGCAACCGTGAAGGTGGAAAAGACCAAGAAGTTTACCTTCAAGCCTACCACCTCCTACACCATCGCAACCAGAGATGGCGGTGTTGTGATCGGCGGTAAGGCAAGTATTCCGGCAGGGGATCTGAAGCTTACGAACCTGTCCTTACAGAATGCAAACTTTGGCGGTCAGGCAAATGCGTTTATGACTTACTTTGAGATCAAAGACGGTAAGTTGCAGCTCAAAAATGGCGCTGACGTTGCGCACCTGCTGGATAAGAACAACAAGAACGATCTGACAGGATATCTGACCTACACGGCTGAAAGCAACAAGTCCTACTATGAGTACAGCACCGGCACAGGCACCAATACCGTTAAGATCACTGTAAAGCTGAATGACACGAAGCCTGTCGCTAAGTACACAGCGGCTCAGGGCGAGATCACGAGCAAGGTGGCAGCAACCACAACCGTAGATGTTCTGGCAAACAAAGCGCCTGTGACAATTAAACATGCAATGTTTGATACCACCGGAACGAAGACGGAGGCATGTTTTGATACGTCGGCAGCGATTGTGGATAACGGAAAGATCAAGCTGACTCTGAAAGAGACTACGACCAGGAGCAGCATTAAGGCAACCGTATATGTGATTCCTGAGGAGAGCTTCTATCTCGGAGAATTTGCAGAGGGCAAGAGTCCGACATTTGAGACCTATAAGAAGTATGGTGCGGCGGTTACCATTACCCTCAAGGTGGTTCAGCCTAATATCATGAGCCTGTTAGATGCGAAGACAGCGATTACAGACTGGGTAGCTGAGGTGAAGAAGGCCAATCCTGCTCCCGCATGGCTGACAAATAAGGATGCTACGGAAGCTGCCATGAAGACGACCATTCTCGACGAAGCGAAGAATGTAATCGCCGATGCCGAGAATAAGGATAGCTTTACCATTACTTACGCTGCAAAAGCCGAGGCACCCACTGCTGATGGTGAGACAGAGGGAGCGAATGATGACTTTACGTTTGTAGCAGCTACCACGCAAGCGGCAGGTAAGGTGAGCGGTACGCTGGAGATTGGACAGCAGAGTGTGACTGAGAAACAGAAGATCGCTTTCGAGTTTGTCATTCCCCAGCAGCAGGAAGATACGCCTGCGAATCCTACGGTGACGAAGGTAGAAATCAAGAAAGACGGTACAGTTACAAGCGCTGAATCCGTTGCTGCTGGTGGCAGTTTAACCTTCACGGCAGAGGTAAGCGGCGATAATCTGACCGATGAGAACAAAACGGTTACCTGGACACTTGACGGTTACAGCGGAAGCGACTCCAGCATTAACAATGGTGTATTGAGTGTTGGACAGAACGAGTCCGAGACAACGCTGACTGTAAAGGCAACCTCTACGCTTGATAGCACTAAGTCTGCAACAGTCACAGTTACTGTTACACAAAGCTCAAGTGAAAGTAATTAATAAGATCTGAAAATATTTATAGCAAAAGGCAGCAACTGATCGTTGCTGAAAAGAAAACGCCCCAAAGCCGTGATGGCCGAGGGGCGTTTTTTGAGCCTGCAGTATTGTTGTGATAAAATCCTCTCTGGAACAGCGGACGGAAGTAAGCGGGCTGCTCTTGAAAATATTGTCAGATTGTGAAACACAGGAAGACAGGGCCGTGGTTTTGGCACAGGCCTTTGCAAGGCTGGAACAAAAAACCATATCCCAGGTATTTGCTTCCATGCAGTAACTAATACAGCCGCCATACAGGCAAAAGAGAATAAAGTTAGCAAAAACGGGGGTGTCGCAAAATCATTAAATCAGATGATTGGGCGGTACCCCTGCTCTATTTCTACTAACAAAAAGTCCAGCGT
>ERZ808040.127-NODE-127-length-74241-cov-6.233011_pt1 | contig 74241 bp, 67 predicted proteins | sample MGYA00380191_ERZ808040 | MGnify/ENA primary metagenome ERZ808040 (study PRJEB31490, sample SAMN06133395) | mouse gut metagenome | isolation source: J6 | host: mice | place: China: Chengdu | collected 2015-05 ...
CCCTGGCACAAAAAAGCAAAACGTCTTATCAATGAAGACGAGCAGTATGCAGACATTAAAAAAACCGCAACCATAATTTCCCTTCCGCCATATTCACCTGATTTTAATCCAATTGAACAGGTATGGAGGGTTACCCGTCGTGAGAAAACACATAACCGATTCTGGGAGACTCTTGAAAAGTTAGTTGGAGTTCTTGATGATTGGTTTTCGACTTTTCAGAAGCCAAATGCCAAGCTTGCTGCTCTATGCTCTTTTTCGTCAAACAGAAAGAATTAACGTCGTTTACTATATCTTTTTGGAAGCGGCGAATGAGGAAAAGCTGTTGTCTTTCTATCGAGAGAACGGCTTTCAACAGTTCGACACCAGACTGACGGATTCCTTCAAAGGGGAGCCGCACGAGCTGATACAGTTATTAAAGCTGTTTTAGATATAAAAATTTCATAGCGGTAACTTTAGGTGATATCATACACCTTTTTATCTTGGAAATACCGTCTTGTAAATCATGCAGGGTGGTATTTTTCTATGCAGAAGAAAGGAGTGACAGGAAAATATGAACAAACATACAATGAGCGATTTGCACCAGATGCAGACCCTTCCACTTTCCATAAAAATACGGATGGCGTAGCGCCGTATACGGGAATGGGTCGATTATTACGGTATGGACGAGGTGTATATCGCATTTAGTGGCGGAAAGGACAATATACCACAAGGGTGTTGCGGTTTAAGCTATCGGCATCAATCTCCATGTGAATCACAAACCTGTCAGAAAAACTGCCAATCAGATTGATATTATCGGAGACGGGTTAAAGCAGATTGAAAATAGCGTATCCACACACAGGCTGCGGCGGGGAAAACGTTCAATCGTAAGTCGGTGAAAGAGAATCCTTGCAGAAATGGAGAGGAAACGTGCTGAAAATTCGACTGATGGGATAATGTCACTTGTAAATGCTATGAGTTATGAGTTAGGGCGCAACTGGTATTTGCTTTTCAGCACTTACCAAATTCTTTATTCTTATTGCCACATACCTTATAATGACAACAAGGAGGGTGATTTTTATGAATATGATTATTATATCGAAATACTTACAGTTTTTGCGCAAAAGCAACAACTACACACAAGATGATTTGGCAAAAGAGTTAGGCATATCAAGGCAGGCAGTATCAAAATGGGAGACAGGAACAACTGTTCCTGATTTAGATGTTTTATTGAAAATTTCTAAATTATATGACATCACGATAAATGACATATTAGAACCAAAGATACAGCCACAGCGGATAACGGATTTTGAGCAGATTTCAAAAATTTCTGAAAAGGAACTGAAAGTAGTATTAGAACAGTTTGATACGAATTTGCTTGTGACAGCATTGATGGGGGCATCTCCCGAAACAAATCGTTTTTGCGAAAGACTGTTTCCCGATATAGATTTTGAAATGGCAAGAAAAAATATAGGCAGCATTAGAATAGAAGTTGTTGAGGATATACAGAATCAAATAATTGCAATGATAAATTTGCAGAGGTATATGACCGGAAAGTGATTCTGCATACGATGGATGCGGATATAGAATATTATGGGAAAATGAAAGAACTGGAAGAAAAAGCAGGGGTTGAATTTTACCGAACCCACAGATCATTTCTTGTGAATTTTGAGTATATCAGGAAATATGATACAGCAACCGTCTATCTGGAAAAGGGGCGGGCGCTTATGGCAAACAACATTATCAGGGGTTTGTGAACAGAGAGGATACTGCTTACTATGGCAAGGAATATAAATAAACCAGCGCTGAATCTGGGATTTAAGTGAAAGAAAGTTCAAAATAAAGCTGTCGCTCTATGAAATTTTATTTCTTAAAGCGACAGCCCGTTTTTGCATTTTAACATTTCTGAAACATTTCTACAACAAAATTCCAATATAGTTTTGATAATATCTTTCTAAAAATCAAGTTAATAATCAGCATACAGAGGACAGAGAAAATGAACCGGCTAAAGAAACTTATCAATACAATTATTTTCCCCAAGGCACTATGGCGCATTATCATAATCATTGCTGGCTTTGGTGCATTGCTTCCAGCTTTTAACTCTCCATTAAAGGACACACCGATTGCCATTATCGCCTATTTGTTCTCTGCGTATGCACTGATTGTAACGGTTGCTTGGGGGAGCTGTATTTATAAGACAGTCCATATAAAAGTTAAAAAAAGTGTGAATGACGTTGCTATTGTAAACAAATATTTTACAGACCATTATTTTAAGGTTCTAATCGGAATATCCCTATCCCTTATCATAAATTTAGGATTTGCAGCGCTTAAAATGGTTCACGCTATTTTACAATCTTCTGTTTGGAATGGAGCGATTGCAGGGTATTATATTCAGCTTTGCATGATCCGATATTATTTAACAACACAGCTTATGAAGGCAGGAAAGTCCAAAAACAGCAAGCAGGAATTTAAAGCATACAGGGCAACCGCTGTTTTACTTTTTATAACAAACCTTATCCTAAGCGTTATTGTGACACGGATTGTCCGAGAAGGAAAAACTTATGTCTATCCGGGATATATGATATATGCTTCCGCAGCTCATACTTTTTACTCACTGTCAATTTCCATTTACAACACAATTAAGTATAATAAGTATGACAGTCCCCTGCTTTCGGCGGCGAAAACAATCAATCTAACAACGGCTTTGGCTGCGCTTTTTTCATTGCAGACAGCTATGATTACCGAATTTAGCGCGGCGGGAGAGGAAACATGGCGATTAAACCAAATAACAGGAACAGTTGTGTGCGTTCTTGTTTGGCTAATGGCAGCTTATATGTTGTTACGTTCTCATAAAAATCTAAAAGGAGGATTATAATATGGTTCATATTTTAGTAGTTGAAGATGACATAAAATTTAATCAGATTGTGTGTTCCTATCTGAATAACAGTGGTTTTGAAGCAAAGGGGTGTGTTAACGTCCCGGACGCTTACAACGCATTATACAGCAATCTCTATGATTTGATTATCTCCGATATTATGATGCCGGGGACGGACGGCTTTGAATTTGCACAAACAGTACGGCAGGTCAACAGGCATATTCCTATTTTATTTGTATCTGCAAAAGACGACCTTCCATCAAAACAAAAAGGCTTTATGCTTGGAATTGACGATTATATGGTAAAACCCATTGAGTTTGAAGAACTGCTGCTAAGAGTACGGGCATTACTGCGCCGGGCAAACATTGAATTAGACCGAAAAATTACCGCTGGAAACCTTACACTGGACGCAGACGCAATGACCGCAGAAATCGAGGGCGAAGAAATCCCCGTTACTACACGGGAATTTCAAATTCTTTATAAACTGCTCTCTTACCCGAAAAAAACATTTACGCGGGCGCAGCTCATGGACGAGTTTTGGGGTGTAGACAGTGACGCAAGTCTGCGGGCAGTTGATGTGTATATTACAAAACTGCGCGACAAATTTTCAGCCTGCAATGGTTTTGAGATAAAGATTGTACGGGGACTTGGTTATAAGGCGGTGCTGCTATGAACATTGATACAAGGCGGCTTCGCTTTTCAATTTCTCTCTTTGGGGTTTATTTTCTTATCCTGCTCCTGATGTCTGGAATACATGAGGGACTGACGGTATTTAATACCCATTTTGGTATGCCGGCTATGGTACAGATTATCATACCAATTGCTTACTGGGCGTTGGTAGCTTTAGGGTTGACAGTTTTTACAGGACTGCGGGTTAAAAGCGTATACGAGATCCCAATGAAAAATCTTGCCGAAGCCACAAATAAAGTAGCGCATGGGGATTTTTCCGTTTTCGTCCCGTCCACTCATGTCATGGAAAAACAGGACTATCTGGACAGAATGATTACGGATTTTAACAAAATGGTAGAAGAACTAGGAAGCATCGAAACGCTAAAGACAGATTTTTTCTCCAATGTTTCCCATGAGATCAAAATGCCGATTGCCATCATACAGAGCAATGCCGAACTGCTATCTGCAAAATATCTGACACTGGAACAGCAACAGGAATGTACGGAAACAATTTTACAGTCTACGAAACGTCTGTCTAATCTGATCACAAATATGCTGAAACTGAACAAATTAGAAAAGCAGGCAATCCAGCCAATGCCACAGGTTTATAATTTATGCGACCAGCTTTGTGAATGTGCGTTACAGTTTGAAAATATATGGGAACAAAAAAATATAGAATTTGTGGCTGACATCGAAGAAAGAACATGGATTGAAGCCGACAGGGAACTTTTAGAACTTGTTTGGAATAACCTGTTATCCAATGCCCTAAAATTCACAGCAGCGAACGGTACTGTAACACTCCGGCAGGTTTCCAGCGGAAAAACAACCTGTATAACCATATCTGATACAGGCTGCGGCATGGAACAAAAGACACTGGAACGTATCTTTGACAAATTTTATCAAGGCGACACGTCCCATTCCACAGAGGGAAACGGCTTGGGACTGGCACTTGTAAAAAGAATTTTAGAATTATCTGACGGAACAATCCATGTAGAAAGTACCCCCGGACAGGGAAGTGCTTTTATGGTAGAGCTGCAAAGCTCCCCGACACAAAGTAAGTAAAGGAGTGAAACGACCATGCCACAGGACACAGGAACCAAAAAAGAATATGCCGGTTATGAATACAAGACAATACAGATAAAAGAAGAAAAATACTCTTTTTACTTAGACAGCTATCAGTGTTTTGGCTGGGTACAGGACGAGAATAGTTCTGCCTCATTATCTGACGGGCAAAAAAGCATAAAATTAAAGCGGAACAGGAAAATTGTTAATAAAATGGAACTGACAAGACTGCAACGCAATTTTGAAGCCTGCATGAATGAAATTCGTCTGTTGGAAAAATCAAAAACAACAGCAGCGAGTATACTGTCAATTATCGTTGGTATGATAGGGACGGCATTTATGGCGGGTGCTGTTTTTGCAGTTACAGCGCCAACACCACACATTGTTTTGTGTATCCTGTTGGCTGTCCCCGGTTTTACGGGGTGGACGCTGCCCTGTTTCCTATACAAAACCATAAAAGCCAAACAAACAAATAAAATAGCCCCTTTTATTGAAGAAAAATATGACGAGATTTACAATATCTGCGAAAAGGGAAATTCACTTTTATAAGCTCCACCAAGTTCCTTGTGGTTTCATAATCCACAGGGAATTTTTTGTTTGCAGATTGATTTAATAAAATTGAAACAAACCTACAACAAAACAAAAATAAAGCTAATGTATGCTAGAGCGTGTTTGAAAAATCATTCCTACCACCTGTACGCCTCACTTTGCGTGATATTTGCGCCAATTTCAGGTTACATAGCCCGCTATGCGCCCTTCATTTGGCACAAATCTCCCACAAATTGTGACGCACATCTGGCAGAAAGCATTTTTCAAACACGCTCTAGATCATATAAAAAATACATTGGAAGGAGGTTTTCGTATGAAAAAAAGACGTGCTGTTGACAAGTAATTATTACAAAAATAAAGAAAAGAGAGGAATTGTCAAATGAAAAAAAGTAATTTTGTCGCATTGATACTTGGTGTAATCGGAGGAATTTTCTTTTCTCTTGGAATGTGTATGGTTCTTATGCCAGAATGGGGAGCTTTCAGTCAAGGTATTGTGTCTGGTGTAATCGGCTTGCTTGTCCTCCTTGCTGACTTGCTTATATGGCGCAAAATGGAGGGAAAAGAACCTGTTAAGATCAGCGGAAAAACGATAGGAACGGTAATTGTAGGAATGGCTGGAGCGTTGCTGTTTGGTATTGGCATGTGTCTTTGTATGGTATTTAACAACATGATTTTAGGCATTGTGCTAGGCGTTGTGGGGATCGTGGTGCTTCTCATGCTAATTCCACTGACAAAAGGATTGAAATAACAGAAAGCGAGGTTAAAAAATGGCAAATTCAAAAATAGTAAAAGCAAGTGAAAAAATTGCACAAGGCGTTACCAAGGGGTACGCCAAAATCGAAAAAGGTGTAGTTGATGGCTACACTAAGATTGAGCAGGCAGTAGTGGGCGGCTATAAGAAAGTTGAAGATAAGTTTGTCGAACAGTATTTGACAAAAGAGGGTGAAACGGTTTCCGAAGCGAAAGAACGATTAAAAAAGCAACGGGAGCAAAATGTTCCCATACAGAAATAAGAGAGTAAGAAAAACGCTGCTGAAAAACAAGGTATTTCTAAAAGGTGCGTTATGGAGTTTGTTTGTTCCAGTCTCATTTGCGGGGAAAATCAAATCAAAGCCCAACAGGCGGGAGCTGGTGCCAATTTGGACTTAAAGGCTTAAACAGGCAAATTTTGCTTTTTCGCCAACAGCCGTTTGCGCATACACCAATAGACCAGTGCGCCCACAGGAAAGGCGACGACAAAATTCCGAACACCGGCATTGTAAACTTTCAGCGCGGATATCACAAATAATTGGATGCTTCCGCCAACATGAAGATTGTTCGGCGCAAAACGTATCTGCAAGTAAACAAAGGCGAACGACACCACAAGCCATGCCCCGTACAGCCGAGGGCGCTTCCTGAGAATGTCAGCCGCTGTCACTAGGATAAAAATGTAAGACAGCACACAAAAAACGAGCACAATCCACTGAAATACGGAATTTGTGCGAAAAGTCGTAAAACCGCCGCTGATCAGCACCGGTGTGGTTCCGGGGGCGAGATGAAAGCCATATATACCCTTGCCCTGATCATCGGAGCGGTAAGTGAGGTTAAGGGTATAGGAATCTTCCGGGGTGTAGATATAATACTGTGCCTGACAGATGAAGATATGTTCGGATTTATTTTTGTTATTATTAAAATGGATGGAGTTTAGTTTTATTGTATGTTCATCACATTGGTTCCAAATCTGGCGGATGGATTCATAAGAGTTGTCAAACTCCTCCCGGGTAACAACATCAGGATACATGGCGTCAAAAATTTGGTCGGCGTCGTCCGCGTTGAGAGCGGCAATAAGCAGCTCTGTTTCCTGATCCATGTGCTCATTTTTCAGTAAACCGGCGCATCCTGACAGGAGACAGCAAAGAAGAATGGAAAGAAACAATATCACAGCAGTTGGTTTATGGTTCACAGTCGGTCCCTCCTCGAACAAATTCATTACCGGTCAACAGTAAACAGCACGTATCTTTTTTCCGCCGCCGCGATTTTCCAGAACTCCAGACTATCCTGTAAATACGCCCATGTGTATTCAAAATCCTCGTCGTCTAACGCAGAGCCGTAGTCTTCCTCGTCGATTTTGTCATAACACTGCCGGCATTCCTCCTTGGTTCTGTTGGGGAGCGCTTGGGCGATCTCGGCTGCCTGCTTGGGCGTTTTCAAGATAATATATGCATCGTCTTCCTCATCGGGAATGGTGACCTCCCCGGAAGGTTCGCGCACAAGTCCATATACAAATTCACCGCCAAAAATTACATTGCATAAAGGGGGATACTGGTTTTCAAAGTTTAGACTGCCGTCTGTCAGCATACGGTGCATGGCATCCCACGATTGATCTAATTCACAGACATATTCAGGAAAATCATTCCAGAAATTTTCTTCGATCTCGTTATGCATGTAGTAGGCACGCTCTGTGCGTTCCACGTTGAGAAAGGTTTCAAGTTCCTGTTCATTTAATGCAAATAAAACAGCTAGACATCCCATAAGATCTACCTCCGATTGAATAGGAGCTGTTCATGCCCATGTGCAGAACAGCTTGCATCTATTATAACATGATTTTATTCTGAATGCGCGTCCGCAGCAAAAGGCAGCGAGCTTGCATCCAACATCTATTATAACATGATTTTATTCTGAATGAAACAGGCAGATTGGAAAAATACGCTTGAAATCCCTCAAAATATATGATATATTGATAAAAATGTAACCAAAGTATACGCGTTACATACACTATACCAACAAACTCTTTGCACTGCATTCATACTACAGTACAAACTGAGCAGGCCGGGGCAGTACCCTTGGAGCCGGGTCGCATTGCGACAGTGGATTTTGCACATCCGCGGGACAGTAGTTGCTAATACTGATACGTGGGTGTGTTTTTTGTCCCGTTTTTCAGGAATATAGACACATTGCCAGTACTGGCGCATACTGGAACTGATGCATATGAGAACTGATGTCTACAGAAAGGCGGGATTTCTATGAAATTAAAATTGAAATCAGAAAACGAATTTGAAAAGGCAGCCATGAAAGTTTCTGCGGTGAGCATTGTGGCAAATGTCCTGCTGTCCGCATTTAAACTGCTTGCGGGGATACTTGCCTCTTCCGGGGCGATGGTCAGTGATGCGATACACTCCGCGTCGGATGTGATCAGCACCGTTGTTGTCATCATCGGAATCCGGCTGTCAGGAAAGGCATCGGACAAAGAACATCCCTACGGGCATGAGCGCATGGAATGCGTGGCGGCAATTATCCTTGCGACGATTCTGGCATTTACGGGACTGGGCATCGGCTATACAGCCGTCGCAAAAATTTTATCTGGAAATTATGGGGAACTCACAGTGCCGGGCGTGCTCGCGCTTGTGGCAGCGGTCGTGTCGATTGCGGTGAAGGAGGGCATGTACTGGTATACCAGAAGTTATGCGAAAAAGATCAATTCAAGTGCACTGATGGCGGATGCGTGGCATCATCGCTCGGATGCGCTCTCATCTGTCGGTGCACTGGTCGGCATTGCGGGGGCAAGGCTTGGCTATCCGGTTTGTGACGCCATTGCCAGCCTGTGTATTTGCTTTTTTATTGAGAAGGCGGCGTATGATATTTTTAAGGACGCCATTGATAAGATGGTTGACAAGGCCTGTGATGAGAAGCTAGAGGACAGCCTGAAAAACTGTGCGCTGGAACAGGAGGGGGTGCTCGGTGTAGACCTTCTGCGCACAAGGGTTTTTGGCAACCGCGTCTATGTGGATATTGAGATCAGCGCAGACGGCGATGCATCGCTCCGGGATGCGCACAAGATTGCGGAGCATGTGCATGACGCCATAGAGCAGAGCTTTTCCAGTGTAAAACACATTATGGTACATGTAAATCCAGTGGATACTTGAAAGAGTATCCACTTTTTATGCACACGGGCACCCAGCAGAGGAAGATGGCGCTTCCCTGCTCGGTTTACGTAAAAGACAGTGTGAAAACAAGGGTTTGACAGAATCGGGCTGTCGTGTTACGGTATAGAGAGTGAGATTGGAGGTTATGATGGAATACAACAAAGGTGAAGGAATCGGTAAAAAAATTGTGGAGGGGCTTCTCGTAAGCTTTGTGATAATGGGGCTGTTTTTTCTGTTGCAGCTGCTGATCGCTTTGGTGGGCGTGATGGCGGCGGTGACGGCGGGCATCCTTGAGACGGGAATGGACGCGCAGGATGCCCAGCGCGCCGCCATGCAGATTGTGATGGATGGAAATTATATGACCCTGCTGACAGTGGTATCCACTTTTGCGATGGCAGTATTTTCAGTGCCCGCGTACTGGCTGGTCTGGGGCAGGCATAAAACAGCGCAGGACAAGCAGTATTTTCGGAAGCAGGTACTGCGGCTCAGAACATTTTCCATGATTGTCATTGGGTGTGTGGGGCTGTATTATCTGGCGCTTCTGATTGCGGCGGTGATCGCTGTGGCAAGCCCGCAGACGATGGAGGATTATACGGACATGATGGAGTCTGCGCTTGGCGGAAGCCAGATTCTGGCAATGCTTGCAGCGGTGATCTTGGCGCCAGTCAATGAAGAGTGCATAATGAGAGGATTGATTCTCAAGCATTTGCAGCGGTATTTTTCGACACCTGCAGTGATATTGATACAGGCAGTGATGTTTGGCATTTTTCATGCAAACTGGGTGCAGGGGCTCTATGTGCTCCCCGTGGGCGCAGCGCTCGGATATGTGGCGGTGAAGTCCCGGTCTGTGCTGCCATGTATTTTTATGCATTTATTATATAATTCGCTCTCCTTTGTGGTGGTGATGCTTCCGCCATTCTGCCAGACAGGCGCTTTTGCCATCGGTGCGGTCGTGGTGAGCGCGGCGGCAGTGTGGTATCTGGGAAGGACGGCACAGACAGAGCAGGAGCAGACGATTTAGGAGGAGACAGGTCAATATGGCAGTTCGAAAATCTGACAAGAGGACAGCACTTTTTGAAAGTGTACCAATACCAAAGGCAGTCGCATCGCTTTGCGTTCCCACGATTATCAGCTCGCTGGTGATGGTGCTCTACAATCTGGCGGACACGTATTTTGTGGGGATGTTAAATGACCCTGTGCAAAACGCGGCGGTGACGCTCGCAGGGCCTGTATTGCTTGCGTTCAACGCGGTCAACAACCTGTTTGGCGTGGGCAGTTCGAGCATGATGAGCCGGGCGCTGGGGCGCAAAGATTATGACACGGTGCACCGAAGCTCTGCCTTTGGCTTTTACTGTGCACTGGTGTGCGGCGCGGTCTTTTCGCTGCTGTGCACTGTGGGCAAGGCGCCGCTTCTGGTGCTTTTGGGCGCAGATGAGGTGACGTTGCAGGCGACCTCGGCATACATGCACTGGACTGTCACTTGGGGCGCAGTGCCCGCGATTTTGAATGTGGTGATGGCGTATATGGTGCGCTCGGAGGGGGCGGCGTTTCACGCGAGCGCCGGGACGATGAGCGGCTGTCTCTTGAATATTGTGCTGGACCCGATATTAATTCTGCCGTGGGGATTTGGCATGGGGGCAGCAGGCGCAGGGCTTGCCACGTTTATCTCGAATTGTGTGGCGTGTACGTATTTCTTTATACTGATCTATATCAGGCGCAACAGTACTTGTGTGTGCCTGCGCCCGTCACAGTTTTGTCTCAGGGGCGCGATCGTGCTCGGCGTGTGCGGTGTGGGCATTCCGGCTTCTATTCAGAATCTGCTGAATGTGACGGGAATGACGATCTTAAACAATTTTACGTCAGTATTTGGCGCGGATGCGGTCGCAGCGATGGGCATTACACAAAAGATTTATATGGTGCCGATGTATGTCTGCATGGGGGTTTCGCAGGGCATCATGCCGCTTGTGAGTTATAATTATGCCAGCGGAAACCAGAAGCGCATGAAGGCAGCGATTGTGTTTGCGGGCGAGATCAGTATCGGCTTTATCACGGCGGCGGCAGTGTTCTTCTTTCTCGACGCCGAGGGTGTCGTGCGGTTTTTTATGAACAATCCGTCGATCATAGACTATGGAATACGGTTTCTGCGGGGATTTTGTCTCGGACTGCCGTTTTTGTGTATGGATTTTCTTGCAGTCGGCGTGTTTCAGGCGCTTGGTTTTGGGAAAAATGCGCTTGTCTTTGCCATTATGAGAAAAATTGTGCTGGAGATTCCGGCGCTGTATCTGTTGAATTACCTGTTTCCGCTGTATGGGCTTGCCTATGCGCAGTTTGTTGCGGAGTTTGTGCTTGCGGCCGCAGCGGTGGTGGAGCTTTTGCTGATCTTTCGCAGGCTTGGCAGGAAACAGGAGGAGGTTGAGGATGTATAGAATGTGGAGGAATAGGAGAAGATGTTTGAATTAGGTAAAAAACAGCCGCTGCTCATTGTGAAGGAACTGGATTTTGGCGTATATCTGGGAGAAGAGATCAATGCTGCCATCGAGGACAGGGTGCTGCTGCCCAAAAAGCAGGTGCCGCAGGGGAGCAGGATTGGCGACAGCATTGAGGTGTTTTTGTACAAGGATTCCAAGGACCGGATTATTGCGACGACAAACACGCCGCTTCTGAGCGTAGGCGGGATAGGGAAGCTCAGAGTCTCACAGGTGACAAAGATTGGCGCTTTTCTGGACTGGGGGCTTGAGAAGGATGTATTACTTCCATATAAAGAGCAGACCGCGAAGGTTCAGGAGGGTGATGAAGTGCTGGTGGCACTCTATGTTGACAAGAGCAGCCGTCTTGCCGCCACGATGAAGGTGTACCGCTATCTGCAACGCACCAGTGCGTATCAGAAGGAGGATGTCGTGCGCGGTACGGTCTACGAGATCCGGCAGGATATGGGCGCTTTTGTGGCGGTAGATGACCGTTTTTCGGCGCTGATTCCAAACAGGGAGCTCTATGGAGAGATCAAAGTGGGCGATGTGGTGTCCGCCCGCGTGTCTGCGGTCAAAGAGGATGGCAAGCTGGATTTGAGCCTGCGCGAGAAGGCGTATCTACAGATTGGAAAGGATGCGGAGAAGCTTGTCAGGCTGATGGAGGACGGCGGTGCGCTGCCGTTTACGGACAAGGCAGACCCGGAGCTGATTCGCGCCAAGACGGGCATGAGCAAGAATGAGTTTAAGCGGGCAGTCGGCAATCTGCTGAAGAACCAGAAGATTGTCATAAACGCGGACAGCATCAGCCTCAAATAATTTTTATACAAAAGAAACAGCCCTTGGGGCTGTTTCCAGACAGTATGCAGTCCATTACACACTGATGTCGATATTGGCGCCGATGCCGGGATTGACAGAGAGCTCCATCGCGGAAGCGTCGAGCATCTCTGTCATCGCAGCGGAGACAGATTCTGCCTGATCCATTGTTTTTGCCAGCATGGCTGTGCCAACATCACTCAGAAGGTTTGTCTGAGCCATACGCATTGAAAGACCCGGTATATCCATAAGCAACCCTCCATTCCTGCTTATTTGGCAGCTCCTGTTGTACAAAACAGGAGCTGCTACGATATGTATTTCGGTAGAAACTGCCGAAAGCTAAAGAGCAGGAACAAAGACATTTAAAAAATGCATAAAAAAGTTGTCGTCAGCTATAGATTTATTTGTATAAATGTATTAAAATGAAAACAGAATGCGAGGAAAAGGACGAGACACAACTGTCTTTTTTGTGGATAATGTATAAGAAGGAGAGGGGCATATGATTTCAAATCAGATTATGCAGAATACCATCGAGGGTATCAAGGCGATTGCAAGAGTGGAGCTTTTTGTGGCGGATATCGATGGTAAATTGGTGGCTTCCACCAAAACGACCGGAAACAGCTTTGAGGGTTCCGTGATAGAGTTCGTAAAGTCAGCCGCAGACAGCCAAGAGATACAGGGATGCCAGTTCTTTAAAATTTATGACGACCAGCAGTTAGAGTATATCCTGATCGCCAACGATGCGGGGGAGAATGCCTATATGGTGGGAAAGATGGCAGCCTTCCAACTGCAAAATCTGATGGTGGCATACAAGGAGCGTTTTGACAAGGACAATTTCATCAAAAATCTGCTCTTGGACAACCTTCTGCTGGTGGATATCTACAGCCGCTCGAAGAAGCTTCATATACAGACGGATGTGAAACGCGCTGTTTTGATCGTCGAGTCCCAGAATGGGAAAGATGCAAATATATTAGAAAAGGTGCGCGAGAATTTCGGGCAGAATGGCAGGGATTTTGTGACCGCAGTCGATGAGAACAATGTGATTGTTGTCAAGGAGATTGCGGACACGGAGACAAACCGCGACATTGACAAGTATGCGTGGGCGATTGAGGACAGTCTGGTCAAGGACGGCATCAAGGATGTGCATATCTCCTATGGAACCAATGTGAAAGAGATCAAGGAGGTCAGCCGTTCGTACAAGGAGGCGAAGATGGCGCTTGACGTGGGTAAGATCTTCTTTGCCGAGCGGGATATTATCGCGTACAGTGAGCTGGGGATTGGGCGTCTGATCTATCAGCTGCCGATTCCGCTGTGCAAGATGTTCATCAAGGAAATTTTTGGCGGAAAGAGCCCGGATGATTTTGATGAGGAGACACTCACGACCATCAACAAATTTTTTGAAAATTCACTGAATGTATCAGAAACCTCAAGGCAGCTTTTTATTCACCGCAACACCTTGGTTTACAGGCTGGATAAGCTGCAAAAGAGCACAGGGCTGGATTTGAGAATTTTTGAGGATGCGATCACGTTCAAGATCGCGCTGATGGTGGTGCGGTATATGAAATATATGGAATCTTTTGAATATTAATGAATAACAGGAGTGGAGCGAAAAGTTGAAAACGACAGGAACAAGAAGGCGTTCGGGTGCCGGCGCCAGCGATAAGGCGATCGTGATGGAGCATGTGAGCAAGGCTTACACGGTGGGCGTGCCGGCATTAAATGATGTCAATCTGCATATAAATAAAGGAGAATTTGTTTTTATCGTGGGCGACAGCGGGTCGGGCAAATCGACGCTGATCAAGCTGCTGCTGCGGGAGCTTCTGCCTACATCGGGAAAAATCGTTGTCAATGGGACAGATGTGGTCAGGCTCAAGAGACGTGCAATACCAAAGTTTCGCAGGAGTCTGGGGGTGGTGTTTCAGGATTTCCGGCTCTTGAAGGACAGGAATGTATATGACAATGTCGCTTTTGCGCAGCGCATTATCCAGATGCCAAACAGGGAAATCCGCAAAAATGTGCCCTCGATTCTATCGACGGTGGGGCTTGCGGGAAAGTACAAGGCAAGGCCCAAGCAGCTTTCCGGCGGGGAACAGCAGCGCGTGGCGCTCGCGCGGGCGCTTGTCAACAAGCCGCAGATTCTGCTTGCAGACGAGCCGACAGGAAATTTAGACCCCAAAAACTCATGGGAGATCATGAACCTGTTAGAAAAGATAAATAACAATGGAACCACTGTTCTGGTAGTCACGCACAACCGTGAGATTGTCAATGCCATGCAGAAGCGGGTGATCACGATGAAGAAGGGCATCATTGTCAGTGATGAGGAGAAGGGTGGTTACATCGATGAGGATTAATACATTATTTTACTGCATATGGCAGGGAATACGCAATATTTTTAAGAATAAGTGGTTTACGCTGGCATCTGTGGCAACAATCTCTGCGTGCCTGTTTCTGTTTGGACTGTTTTATTCCATTCTGACGAACTTTCAGCATATGGTAAAGAATGCGGAGCAGGGGCTCTGTGTCAGCGCACTGCTCGAAGCGGGGCTGAGCGACGAGCGTGTGGCGGAAATCCGCGGTATGATTGTGCGCAGGACAGAGGTCAGCAATGTAGACTATGTGTCCGCAGAGGATACATGGGCACAGTTTGTCGAGGAGAACAAGCTTGGAGATGTCAGCTTTTACACAGAGAATCCGCTTGAGGACTGTGCGCATTTTGACATTTATCTGAGTGATGTGTCCATGCAGAATGCATTGGTAAACTATCTCGAATCCATCGAAGGCATCCGCAAGATTAACCAGTCGTTTCTCACAGCGCAGGCACTCACGGGGGTCAATGCCATCATTGGCTATGTCTCGATTGGCATCATCATTATATTGTTTTTGGTTTCGATCTTTTTGATCAGCAATACCGTTGCCATCGGAATTTCTGTCAGAAAAGAAGAGATACAGATTATGAAGTACATTGGCGCGACAGACTTTTTTACAAGGGCGCCGTTTGTGATTGAAGGAATGCTAATCGGCGTGATCGGGTCTTTTATTCCGCTGATTGCAGTGTATTTTATCTATAATGAAGCAATGATGTATGTGGCAAAGCGTTTTCCGTCCTTGTCACAGCTTTTGGCATTTCTGCCAGTGGAGACCGTTTTTACAAACCTCGTGCCCGTGTGTATCGGTCTGGGCGTGGGAATTGGTTTTATCGGAAGTTTTACAACAGTAAGAAAGCACCTGAGCGTGTAATGAAAGGGCAGGTTTTATGCAGAAAAGGCACAAAAGCTACTACAGGGATAGAAGAGTGGCATTTTTGATGGCGGTGGTCCTCTTCGCGGCGGCAATGTCTGTGGGGACACCGTCGTTTGTCAGCCGGGCGGACAATATATCAGATCTCAAGAAGAGCATTGAACAGAAGCAGCAGGAGATCAAGGACGCACAAAACCAGAAAAAGCAGCTACAGTCAGGAATGACAGATGTCAAATCCATTATCAGTGATCTCGAACAGTCCAAGAAAGACCTAGCGGCGTATGTGACACAGCTTGACGGCAATCTTGCGGAGGTTCAGTCCAGAATCTCAGAGATCAAGGAGATGATTACACAGAAGGAAGCGGATATCGCACAGACGATGGAAGAGCTCGACGCGGCGGTTGCAAGAGAGGAAACGCAGTATCAGGGCATGAAGGGGCGCATCAAGAGCATGTACGAGCGCGGTGATTACTTTTACTTCGAGGCGATCCTCAATGCGCGGTCGTTTGGTGATATGTTAAACCGTGTGGATTACGTGGAGAAAGTATCGGAATCGGACAAACGGATGTTTGAAGAATTTCGTGCGACAAGGGAATATGTCGAAGTGTGCAAGGCACAGCTAGAGTCGGAGCAGGAGCTTTTGAAGGAAGCGAAGAAGAATGTCGAGGCGGAGGAGGCATCCTTAGAGAGTCTCATCACGCAAAAACAGGCAGATATCAAGGCATATGAGACTGATATCAGCAACAGAGAGCAGCTTCTGCGGGAATACGAGGCGGAGATCGCGGCGCAGAACGCTGAGATCAAGGAGCTTGAGGAGATTTCCAAGACCTTGCAGAAACAGCTTGAGGAGGCAAATGGGAAGAAGAAGACCTATGACGGCGGCATGTTTGCGTGGCCTGCGCCCTCCTACACGAGGATTTCTGACGAGTACGGCGAGCGGATGCACCCGACCCTGAATGTCAAGAAGTTTCACAATGGACTGGACCTCGCAGCGCCGGGTGGCTCCCCGATTCTTGCGGCGTACAACGGGACGGTGGTTGCAGCCTCCTACAGCAGCACGATGGGAAATTATATCATGCTGTACCATGGCGATAATCTGTATACCATCTATATGCATGCGTCAAAACTGTATGTCTCACAGGGGGCGGAGGTCACGAAGGGGCAAAAGATTGCCGCAGTGGGCACGACAGGAAGGTCTACAGGAAATCATCTGCATTTTGGCGTCAGATTAAATGGAAATTATGTTAATCCGTGGAATTATCTGAAATAATAGAATAAGAGGTTATAGAATGCAAAACCAAACGAATAAGTCAACGACCAAATATTATATTCTCGGCATTGCCACAGGCATTTTGGCGGCGGTCGCACTCACACTTGGCATTGTGGGGATGGTGCGGTTTTTCCATGTGATTCTGCCGCTTGGCAGGGGAAATGCGATGGCAGGTGCACACATCACAGACAGGAATGTGGAGAAAAAGCTCGCGCTTCTCGAGGATACGATTCAGAAGTATTTCTGGAAGGATGTCGAGGAAGAGACGCTGGAAGATGGGCTTTACAGAGGGCTTCTGCGTTCGCTTGAGGACCCGTACAGCGTCTATTATACGAATGAGGAGCTGGTCGCATTACAGCAGCAGACAGAGGGCATTTACTATGGAATCGGCGCCTATATTCAGGACGGGGACAAAGGGTATGTGCAGATCAACGGCGTGATCAAAGATACACCTGCTGAGGCGAGCGGTCTGATGAAGGGCGACTATATCTATAAAGTAAACGGCGAGGATATGCTGGACAAAGACAAATCTTATGTTGTGAGCAAAATCAAGGGGGAAGAGCACACCTATGTGAAGCTTACGGTTATCAGGGAGAGCGCGCCGGAACCGCTTGAGATCGACGTGGAGCGGCTCAAGATTGAGAGTCCTACCGTGGAGTATGAGATGCTTGACAACGGTATGGCATATATCCAGCTCATCGAGTTTGACCTCGTGACTACCGGGCAGTTTGAGGCTGCCTATGAGCAGGCGCAGGCGGATGGCATGAAGGGGCTCATCCTTGACCTGCGGGGCAATCCGGGCGGAAACCTGTCTACAGTCTGCGATATAGCACGCATGATTCTGCCTAAAGGGCTGATCGTCTATACAGAGGATAAATATGGGAAGCGCGAGGAATATACCTGCAAGGGTGAGAATGCCATCAACGTGCCGCTGGTCGTGCTCACAGACGGATTCAGCGCGAGCGCGTCGGAGATTCTTGCGGGAGCGGTGAAGGATTATCAGATTGGCACGCTGGTGGGGACAACGACCTTCGGCAAGGGAATTGTCCAGAAAGTGATCAATCTGTCGGATGGTTCGGCAGTCAAACTTACCGTGAGCAGTTATTTTACGCCCAACGGAAATAATATTCATGGGATTGGTATTGAGCCTGATGTGGAAGTCCAGTTTGATGCAGAGCTCTATAAGAATGGCACAGACAATCAGTTGGAAAAGGCAAAAGAAGTGCTGGCTAAGATGATGCAAGGATAAGGAGGATACCCCCCAGAAGTAGCTTTTACTTTTGGGGGGTCTTGGTTATTGGGAAGAGAGAAGAAGCGGAGGTAAGAAGAGATGAGAAGAGCAGTGACGGTGGGGCTGTTGGCAAGCGGAATTACTGATAATTTTAGCATTATGGTCTGTAGGGGAGCGATGACGGCTGCCCGTGAAATGGGGGCGAGGCTGGTTATTTTTCCCGGAAAATATCTGGACAGAGATCTCACGGCAAGGAAGGAAATCCTATATGAGTACCAGTACAATACACTTTTTTCCTATGCGGAGGGAAAACGGCTGGATGCCGTTCTCATCATGGCGGACAGTATTGGCTGCTATGCGCAGGCGGACCGGGTCAGACAGCTCATACAGCGCTACAGCGGGATACCGTGTGTTCTGATTGCCTCTAAGCTGGAGGGATATGTCAGTGTAAACTATGATAATTACAATGGAATCAGCGAGGCGATGAATTATATGATTCACGACCTTGGCATGAAGAAGATCGGGATGGTTGGCGGCCCAGAGGGCAATACGGACGCCAAGGAGCGCAGAGATACGTTTATCCGTGTGCTGGAAGAAAACCAGATGGCATTTGATGAGAGCTGTTACATAGAAGGGAATCTGTCAAGGTTTTCCGGGGAGATTTTTGATACTTTTATAGAAAAGAATCCACAGATACAGGGGATATTCTGCGTCAATGACGATACGGCAATCGGCCTGTATGAGGCATTGAAACGGCATGGCAGAACGCCGGGCAGGGATGTCAGAATCTTTGGCTATGACAACATGCTTGCCTCTGCCAAAATGGAACCGCCGCTCGCCTCAGTCTGGGCTGACCCTACACGGCTGGGAGAGAAGGCACTGAACACGGCGCTGCGCATGATAAACGGTGAGCATGTCGAAGATCAGGTGCTGTCCACAAAGTTTATCAAGAGAGACTCTCTTGGCTCTGTCAAGAAAAAGGAGGGATTGCAGTCTGACAAGTGGCTTGACAGGAATAGTATTGACAAGTATTTTAATGATATTTTCTATCGCGGGAATCTCTTGGAGCTTAAAGTTTCATACAGAGCATTTATGAACTGTATGATTGATTTGTACGAGTCAGATACGATGAACTATGAACAAAAAAATGAACTGCTGAGAACATTGGATACACTCATCGGCGCCGGTGCGATGGAGTATGCCGACATGGAGAACTTCCTGATGCATATCGAACATATGCATCGCGCATTCCAGCAAAAAGAGGACAAGGGCTATGAGCTTGAGGATGTATTTGCTGTTATTTATCGCAGAACGGTGATGGCAGTCGAGCAGCATCTGGGCAGAATCTCAGAAGCAAGAGAGGATGAGCAGTATGCGGTGAAGCTGTTTGTGCGGGATATCATGCAGTTTGAGAAGGGGAATGACCAGAGTTATGCGGTCCTGTTAGAGCACTTGGGCTGGCTGGATATTCAAAATGCATCTATTTACGTATTCAAAAAACCCGTCATGCATCTGGAACATGAGGTGCTGGAAATCCCAGACAAGTTGTACTTGAAGGCGGTGCGCAGTGACGGCGTGGTGACGAGCGTTCTGGGCGCACAGCAGCAGCGGTTTACGGACGACATTTTCCGGGACAGCCAAATGGAACAGGAGACGGCTTCTCTTGTCGTGCTGCCGCTGTTTTCCAATGAGATGCTCTATGGTATCCTCATCTGCGATATGACGGAAAAGTTATTTGAAAATGGGGAGTTTCTGGTGAACCAGATGGGGGCAGCCATCAGGATGCTGGAGCTTCTAAAGTCCAATGAGCAGATTCAGCGCCAGCTTGAGGAGAGCCTGATCACGCTCAAGGAAAATAACATAGTCCTCGATACGCTCTCGAAGTCAGATGCACTCACGGGCATTATGAACCGCCGCGTTTTTTATCATGCAGGGGAGGCGCTTCTCGAGAGAAATAAACAGGCAGGCGGGCGGACACTGGTTGCGTATATCGATATGAACAATCTAAAGATTATCAATGACCGATACGGCCATGACGAGGGAGATTTTTCGATCAAATTAATCAGTGAACTGCTCATGGAGACAGCAGGCAGTACAGGGCTTGTCGGCAGAGTCGGCGGAGATGAGTTTGCTTTGATTATGCCTGCATTGCCTGTGGGGGAAGCCTCAGAGGAAGATTTGAATGAAGAGAAAGCGTTTGTTGCGCGGATATACCAGCGTTTTGGACAATATAATGAAAAGAGTGCAAAAGTCTATAATATTACAGTGTCTGTGGGAACCTGCATGGTGGAGGCGGGCGATGCGCTGACGCTCAAGGAGGCGATGACTCTCGCGGATGGAAAGCTGTATGAGGAGAAGCAGAACCGGGTGAAGAGTGTCGCGAAATAATACTGGAAAGGGGACTTTGACATGAAACAAAAGTTAGACAGAACATTGGGCATGTATTCTGCGCTGATGATTAGCATTGGCACGATGATTGGCTCGGCGATCTTTGTGCTGGCAGGCACAAGCTATGCCACGGCGGGGCCGGGTGCGTCGCTGGCAATCTTTCTGGCAGGCATCGCGGCAGTCTTTACTGGTCTGTCCTTTGCAGAGCTGGTGACGGTCATTCCCAAGGCGGGCGGCGGCTATGTGTATGTGAAGGAGGCGACAGGGAACAACATTATCGGCTTTATCTGCGGCTGGGGCTTCTGGCTGGGATATGCGATGTCGTGCGGCCTGTTTGCGCTGGGGTTTGGAAATTTTATCAACTATATTTTTCCGTTTATCCCGCAGATGGCGGCGGCATATCTGCTGGTGGTGTATGTCATGTTCACGAATATCAAGGGGACAAAAAGCTCTGGAACCTTGCAGAATGTCATCACGACCATGCTGGTCGCACTGCTGGCGCTCTATGTCATTGCCGGCGTCTTTCATCTGGATCTGGACAATCAGACGCCCTATACGCCGCAGGGAATGTCCGGCGTATTCAATGCGATGGGCTTTCTGTATATGACGTATATCGGCTACGGGCTTATCACGACAGCCAGCGAGGAGGTCATTGAGCCGGAAAAGACGATACCAAAGGCGATTCTGATCTCGATTGCGGCGGTGATTGTGATCAAGACATCGGTGTTTTTTATTGGCTGCGGGATTCTGCCTTGGCAGCAGCTGGTGCCGTCTGTGACAAGCACGCCCATGATAGATACCGCGGTTCATATTGGCGGGGCGTTTGGCGGGTATCTGTTTGCCTTTGCCGGGATACTGGCGACACTCTCCTCGATTAATACGGCGGTCATGGCATCCTCTAGGACATCGTTTGCGATGGCGAGAGACCAGCGCCTGCCCAGTCTATTTAAGGCAATCAACCGCACGACAAAGACCCCGGTTTTCTCGATCGTGATGTCTTCTATAATTGTGTTTATTGCAGTGTCAATCCGTGATTTGGAACATATCTCAACCGTGACGAGCATCTTTTCACTGACTGGCTACAGCCTTGTCAATGTGGCGCTGATTCTCTTCCGCCAGAAGAAGCCAGAGCTTGAGCGCAAGTTCCGCGTGCCGTTTTATCCGTTCACGCCGCTGCTTGGCATTGGCATGAACCTGTTTTTGATTGTGAATCTGGCGGTTTCAGACCGGCCTGCACTGATCATCGCGGTGTCTGTAATTGGGGCAGGCGTATTGTACTATTATCTCATTATGCCGAAATTAAAATATGCAGCCAAGGGAATTTCCATCGTCGATGTGCCAGAGATCAAGGAGCAGAAGAAAGAGAACAGAAAGAATGAGATTATTATACCGGTTGCCAATCCCAACACGGCAGCGGGGCTATTGAATTTTGGAAGAAAGATTGCGCTGGCTGAGGAGAGCACGACTGTGGTTCCGGTGAAGGTCAATGTGTTTCCTGACAACCTGCTCACGATCGCAGACTATGATGTCATGATGCAGTCGATGGGGGTACAGGACAGTGTTGTCCAGATGCTCAAAGAATACGAGGCGGAACCGTGCATGAGACCTGTTCTGATCAATTCAAGAGATGCGTTTCATGCAATCATGTCGGTGGTCAGGAAGGAGAAGAACCCGCTGGTAATCATGGGCTGGCATGGTTCTGGTCTGGCAAAATACATGCATGGCAATATTACATACAGGATGCTGCAAGAGGCGCCTGCGGATGTCGGCGTGCTGCGGATGCATGACCAGCAAAATACATTTCGAAACATTTTGTTTCCCTATGGCGGCGGTAAATACTCGAAGATGACCGCGAAGGTAGTCAACCGCATAGCGAATGCTTATGATGCGAAGATCACGCTGCTCAATGTGGTCGATCACGAGGAGGATGTGGAGGATACCAGAGTGTATCTAAATAAATCGGCGGCAAAGTTTGACCAGCCCACAGAGATTCAGGTGTGCAGCGGGGATTTAATTGAGCGGGTGGTAGAATACTCGAAGCAGTATGATCTGATTATCATGGGGGCGTCGCTCGACTGGGGAATCCAAGAGGTAGTAACAGGGTTTCGGACAGATAAGATTATGGAACAGGCGGCGTGCTCCGTATTGATTATCAAGAGCTATGACATCTTTTTGCAGCGGACAAAGGTGAGGGGCCTGATCCACAAGACACGCAAGGCGATTCACCAGTAAACAGCATATAAAAAACTGATGTAAAGCAGGTACGGCGCCTGTTTTACATCAGTTTTTTTGATCTGGAGGACAAAATACCAGCAAATCCTGTATCTCACAGTCCAATGCGGTACAGAGCTTGCACAGGACAGATACATCCAGCCGCGTCACCGTGTTCGTACAGTAATTGTCAACTTGTTTCCAGTTCATCTCTGCTTTGTGAGACAGTTTATTCTTATTCAGCCCTTTCTGTTGCAGCAAGTCATTTAATTTGATTTCCAAGTGTCCATATTCATTTTCCAAAACAGTTCTCCTAATTTCTGTAAGATTTTCCCTTTTTATATTTTATCAAATTTTTATGGTTTTGTCGATATGTGTCGAACGGTGGGACTCGATTTTTCTTGTTTTCTTGTAGAAAACTTGTTATAGTGTAGTAAGAAACGATAAAAAGTAATATAATGTTAAATACACAAACTGATATTCAAAATATGTGTTCTAGTTTTGGGTACAGGGACAGGAGGGCGAAATGAAACTGGAATATTTTAAGGACAAGCTGTTTGATTTGTTAAATGACGCGGATACGATCACGATAAAAGATATCGAGACAAATGACAAGGAGGGCACATTCCGTGTGAGCATGCAGGATGGAAGCGTCTTTGAGGTCAGATGCTGTCAGGTCATGGCGCCTCTTAGAGATACGAGAATCTGCTGGCGGATCAATCCGCGGTAAGAATACATATTTTTATGAGGACTTCACATACTAGACCATATATATTTACAGATGTTTGGTAGCGTGGGAAAGTGGAGGAATCATGAAAAAAGATTATAGTAAATTGTGGACGCTGTTTCGGTCCATGTTTGTGCTGAGCGCCTGCACCTTTGGCGGCGGTTTTGTCATTGTCTCTCTGATGAAAAAAAGATATGTCGAGGAGCTTGAATGGCTGGAGGAGGAGGAAATGCTGGATGTGACTGCAATCACGCAGTCTGCACCGGGGCCGTTGCCTGTCAATGCCTCTGTCATTATCGGGTACCGTATGGCTGGGATTGTTGGGGCGCTGACGGCAATTCTTGGAACCATCCTGCCGCCGATGGTAATCATCTCGGTCATCTCTGTATTCTATGAACAGTTTCGCACCAATCCTTATATTGCGACAGCGCTTGAAGTGATGCGTGCCGGTGTGGCGGCAGTGATCTTTGATGTCGTCATCAATCTGGCGGGGAATGTGGTAAAGACAAAGCGGATTTTATACATTGCCATGATGGTCATAGCGTTTGTGGCGACGTATCTGCTGGATGTCAGTGCGATGATTATTATCTTTGTCTGTCTGGGAATCGGTCTGATTGATTTATTTTTCACACTTCGTACAAAAAATAGGAAAGGATAGGATTCGAGATGCTGCTTTTAAAATTATTTTTTGCTTTTATGCAGGTTGGCCTGTTCAGTGTCGGCGGCGGCTATGCTGCGATTCCGCTGATTCAGGAGCAGATTGTAAATATTCATAAGCTTATGACGATGGAGGAATTTACGGACCTGATCACAGTCGCAGAGATGACGCCGGGACCGATATCGATCAACTCGGCAACGTTTGTGGGGATGCGCATTGCCGGGATTCCCGGAGTATTGATCTGTACGGTGGGGTGTATTATTCCATCGTTCTGTATCTGTCTTACGCTGGCGCATTTTTATTATAAATACCGCACAGTGAGCGGTGTGCAGGTGGTGCTTGGCTCGCTGAGGCCTGCGGTCGTGGCGCTGATAGCCTCGGCGGGGGCGTCGATTTTGATGCTTGGTCTGTTTCAGGCAGAGCTGGGGGACATCATACTGCGCGATATCCGGGTCGTAGAGCTGGTGATTTTTGTTCTCTCACTGCTGATTCTCAGGAAATTCAAGGTCAGTGCCATCACGATTATCTTGGGAAGCGGGGTTGTGGGAACCATAGTATATACACTGATGGGTGCAGTGGGGTGAGATTGCATGTATAAATTCCGCCGAAAAATTCCATACTGAATTTAGAGGAGGAACAGCCATGACAGGGAGTATCAATCAGATTTTTAATCAAAAGGCTTATTATGAAATCCGTCTGGAGAGCATTGGCGGGCTGGGCGCAAATTTGTGCGGGAAAATGATAGGGGAACTGGCAGTGAGATATCTGAATCTCAACAGCGCAGGTTTTTCTAGTTATGGTTCCGAGAAGACAGGAACCCCTGTGAAGGGGTATATCCGCTTTTGCCCCGCAGAACAGGAGATCCGCGTACATTCGCCCGTTGTCAGCCCCGATTTGCTTGTGATATTTCATCAGGCGCTGATGCGCGATGAGAGCACATGGAAAGGATGTAATGCACAGACGCAGGTGGTCATCGCGTCAGACCACGGGCAGGAGGAAATGATGGGGAATTTGCCGCAAACCATCGGGGACTGCTATGTGGTAGATGCCAGACAGATTGCAATGGAGACAAAATCAAGAATCAATGTCGTCATGCTTGGGGCAATGGCAAAAGTGATGGGCTTTGTCAGTCAGGAGAGTGCCAGACAGATTTGCACGGACAGCCTTGGCAGAAAGTACCCGGCAGCGCTTGAGGGCAATTTAAAGGGGCTTGACCGTGGATTTGACCAAGTGCGGCAGCTGTCCAAGGCGGAGATTGCCCTTTATAAGAGCAGGATTCAGGACGAAAAGGAGAAGGACAGCACAGGCGCCGCGCAGGAATGGGGCTATGTGACAGCACCGGCTGGCGGTGTAAATCCGCGGCTTGGCAGCACCGTGACAGCGGATTTGTCCCCCTCGCGGCAGGGATATATTCCCGTCTTTATCAAAGAGCGGTGCATCAACTGCGGGCTGTGCGATTCTACTTGTCCCGATATGGTGTTCCAGTTTGCCAAGGGCGAGTTCAAGGGCAGGGAAATGATGGTCAACCGAGGGCTGGATTACTACCACTGCAAAGGCTGCATGCGCTGTGTGGATGTGTGTCCGGTCAATGCGCTGGTGCGCGGCGCCGAGGCAGAGCACGCGGATAAGCAGTACTTTCTGCCAAATCAGGATATGCTGCGCGCCCCGGATTATTATGTGAAGACCGGGCCGGACGGTTATATTACCTCGGAGTCGTACTTGACAGAGAAAAGAATAGAAGGGGGAGAGGTCTAATGGAAAAGCAGGTAATCGAATATGCAGGCGGCAATGAGATTGCGGCAATTGCGGTCAAACAGATTGGGTATGACCTGATGGGATACTATCCAATCACACCCTCCACCCAGATTGCTGAAAATCTTGACGATATGCGCGCCAAAGGCGAGACAGACCTCATCATGATTGCGGCGGAGGGCGAGCACAGCGCGGCGGGAATCTGCTATGGCGCGTCGGTCGGCGGCGGCAGGGTCATCAACGCCACCAGTGCCAATGGCCTGCTGTATGCCCTAGAGCAGTTCCCAGTCCAGTCTGGCACCCGCTATCCGATGGTCATGAATGTGGCGTGCAGGACAGTTTCAGGTCCTTTGTCAATCAAGGGCGACCACAGCGACATTATGTATTTGCTGAATGCGGGCTGGCCGATTTTGTTTGCGCATACGGTCCAGCAGGTGTATGATTTTAATATCATCGCACTGCGTCTGGCGGAGCAGGTACGCCTGCCAGTGGCGGTGGCGTATGATGGTTTCTTTACCAGCCACCAGAAGCGGCGCTGCCTGCGGTTTGAGAAGGATGAGACGGTGCGGCAGTTTATCGGGCCCAAAAAGGAGCCGTATCCTTTTCTGGATTTGTCCAATCCTGTCACAGTGGGGTCCTATATGAATGAACCGGATTTGATGAATAACCGCTACCAGCTTCATTTGGCCATGCAGCAGGCAGATGAGGCGCTGCCAAAGCTGTTTGAGGAGTATGGCGCACTCTCTGGCAGAACCTACAGCAAGGTGGAAGGCTATTTCTGTGAGGAGGCACAGGAGCTTCTGGTGCTTCTGGGTTCCTCGTTTGAGACGGCGAAGGAGGGGGTGGACAGCCTCCGCAAAAAGGGGAGAAAGGCGGGGATCGTCACGCTGAATGTGCTGCGTCCGTTTCCTGAGAAGGCATTGTATGATGCCTGTGCGGCGGCAGAGACGATCCTGATCGCAGACAGGCAGGACAGCTATGGGGCAGGAGGCGGCAACCTCTCGCTTGAGGTCCGCGCCATGATGCAGAAGTTTGGCGGCAGGGCGAAGCTCAAGAGCCGTGTCTACGGACTGGGCGGCAAGGATTTCTTTGCAGAGGATGTGGAGAAGCTGCTTGACATTGCACTGGACCCAAATGCAGCGGACTTTGATTACTATGGCGTGACATCGGGCAGCGTGCAGGAAACAATGGACAAAGGTCTCTTTTTTGCCCCGGTCACAGCGGAGCGGACACAGATTGGCGCGACACAGATTGTGCGGGATTTGACGGGAGAAGTACAGGTGAAGGGCGGCAGCCTGAATGCGACCGCCGCCATGCCAAAAAGGCTGGCGCCCGGACATGGCGCGTGTCCCGGCTGTGGGATTCCTGTCAACCTCAACCTGCTCTCAAGGGCAATCGAGGACCCTGTGGTATTTCTGTTTCAGACAGGATGCGGCATGATCGTCACGACACCGTACCCGCGCACGAGCTTCAAAGTCCCTTATCTGCATAATCTTTTTCAAAACGGCGCTGCCACACTGAGCGGTCTGGCAGAAATCTGTTACAGGAAGCAGAAAAAAGGGGAGATTCCGCAGGGGGATCTCATCTTTATCATGGTCAGCGGGGACGGCGGCATGGATATTGGAATGGGCTCCGCGCTCGGAACGGCGTTAAGAGGACACCGCCTGTTAATTTTTGAATATGACAACGGCGGATATATGAACACAGGATACCAGTTGTCTTACTCCACGCCAAAAGGGGCGAGAAGTTCGACGTCGCACGTCGGCGCAAACCAGTATGGAAAGACATTTTTCCACAAAGACATGCCCCGGTTGATGGCTGCCACAGGGATTCCCTATATCGCCACGGCTGCCGAGTCGAATCCAACAGATTTTATCAAGAAGGCGGCAAAGGCAGCGTACTATGCCAAGACAGAGGGAACTGCCTACCTCAAGGCACTGTCAGCGTGCCCGCTGAACTGGAATGACAAGCCGTCCACAGAGAGAAGGGTGATCGAGGCGGGCGTGAACTGCTGTTATTTCCCGCTGTATGAGATTGAGCAGGGAAAGACGCGGCTAAGCTATGAGCCAGACGCAGCAGGCAAGAAGATTCCTGTCGCGGAGTGGCTTGCCATGATGGGGCGCACCAGACATCTGTGTGATGAGCCCTATAAGGAGGTCGTGGAGAGCTTGCAGAATGAGGTGGACAGAAGATACCAGCGCCTGAAAAATGAGGCGGCTATGGAACATGCAGTTTAAAGAGGCTTGATTTGATTTCGAAGGGAGAATAAAAAATGGAGAAAAGTGTATTTGTAAAAAGTAACGACGCAGTATTGTATCTCGTGTCTGGCAAAAAGGACGCGCTCAATCTTCCGCAGCTTGACAGCACCGCATCCGAGGGGGCAGGCGAGAAGCATCTTCCAGTCGTGACGTGCAGCGGCAAAAACATTACAGTGAAGGTTGGCAGTGTGGCGCATCCCATGTCGGAGGAGCACAGCATTGACTGGATTTTCCTTGAGACAAAGAAGGGAGGCCAGTTTGTAAAGCTCTCCCCGCAGGAGGAGCCAGTGGCGCATTTCGTATTGTCAGAGCAGGACGAAGCGTGCGCTGCGTATGCATACTGCAACCTTCATGGTTTCTGGAAAACTGAACTATAAAGAGGATAAAACGATGACACAAAATGCAAAAGAAAACCTGATTACCCAGCCGCCGGCGCGCAGCCTGTTCTTCTTTGCGCTGCCGATGATTATTGGGAATTTATTTCAACAGTTTTATAACATGGCAGATTCCATTATTGTTGGCAATCTGGTGGGAGAAGATGCGCTTGCGGCAGTGGGGGCATCTTATTCCTTTACGACAGTATTTATCATGATCGCGATCGGGGGAGGGATTGGCGCGTCGGTGCTTGCCAGCCAGTACCTCGGCGCGGGGCATTACAGGGAGATGAAAAGCTCGGTGTACACATTTCTTATCACGTTTGCGGTGTTTAGCACCCTGCTGGCGGTGCTGGGATTTTTTATCAATCCAACCGTGCTGCGCTTATTAGATACGCCGGAAAATATTATGCCCGATGCCGTAGAATATCTTCAGATTTATTTTGCGGGGCTGCCGTTCATGTTTATGTACAATATTTTGTCGGCGGACTTCAACGCGCTTGGAAGGTCTAAGATTCCGCTGTTTCTGCTGGTCTTTTCTTCTATCTTAAATATTGTTCTGGATTTCTGGATGGTAGGCGGTCTGGGCATGGGTGTTTCCGGCGCGGCGGTTGCGACGGTGATCGCGCAGGGGATTGCGGCAGTCATTTCTTTTGGGATTCTGATGCGGCTGCTTGCCGCCTACCCAGTGGAGGGCAGGACAGCGCGGTTTCGCAAGGATATGTTTGCCACTGGGGTGAAGATCGCAGTGCCCTCCATTGTGCAGCAGTCAATTGTGAGTATCGGAATGCTGCTCACCCAGTCTGCGGTCAACCAGTTCGGCTCGTCGGCACTCGCGGGATACTCGGCTGGAATGCGGCTTGAATCGCTCTGCATCGTGCCGATGATCGCAACGGGCAATGCGATGTCCACCTTTACCGCACAGAATCTCGGCGCGGGAAAGCCAGAGCGTGTGCATCAGGGATACCATGCGGCATATGGCATTATCATTGGCTTTGGCGTGGTGTTGATACTGGTTTCACAGCTTTTTTACCGACCGGTGCTGTCAGTCTTTGTGGAACAGGGAGAGTCGGCAGTGGCGTTTGAGACGGGAACTTCCTATTTTCGCTTTATTGGAATTTTTTTCTCCTTTTTGGGCTTTAAGGCGATTACGGACGGCATTCTAAGAGGCGCGGGGGATATTAAGGTGTATATGCTTGCAAATCTCACGAATCTGGCAATCCGCGTTGCGGTGGCGCAGCTTTGCTCGCCGGTGTGGGGGATTGAGTTTATCTGGTATGCCGTCCCGATGGGGTGGGCTGTGAATTATCTGATCTCGTACTGCTGGTATCGTACAGGGAACTGGAAGAGGCAGCGGCTGGTGTAGGGCGTGCAGCAATTCCTACAGTTCCTTATAGCAGATTATTGACTGCCTTTCTCGGAACGGATATAATGAATATATCAAAGGAAGTGATTCAGTATGTGCAGGCTGGTAGGCATTGATACCAATTTTAACACAGAAATTAAGGTTGCAGATATCAAGGCAGTATATATTATGAATATTATGGAGAAAGCAGTGATCTGTCAAAATATCCGCAGCATCTATCTTTTTGGATCTGTCTTAAAAGAGGAGTGTGAGCAGGAATCAGATATAGATCTGCTGGTTGTGAGTGATGTGACGCGCTCTAAATTGTATAAGACAAAGAGTTTTCAGCGTTTCATGGTAAAATTACATGATCGGGATGACTATTTTCAACAATATGATGTGATATGCGTACATGGCATAAATGAACTGGAGAAGAACAAAAACAAAATTGTTTTATATAACGAGATACTTACAAATGGAATGGAGCTATACAGAAGGGACGGTTAGAGATGCCGATTTAGATATATACAGACTGGGAAGCTGCTGGACGATACGATTTGCATTTTACAGTCAGAGTGGATTCAGTTGAGAAAGCCCTGCGTCTTGCGCAGCAGTGGATGGAAAAATTAAAATAATCAAAAAGCAGGGAGGCTCTATGAGAAAATTTTGCAATTATATGGTTTTGGCAGTCCTGTTTCCGGCGCTGCTGGCTGCCACAGGATTATTGGCATATCTGCACTTTTTTGCACCCGGGGACAGGAATCTCTCCGGGAAATGGACCGCAGCGCTTGACATGACAGAGCAGGTGTCCTTTGCTGCGCTTGGCTGGTTGCAGGATATCGAAGGCATCCCGCTTTCTAAGCAGGATGCAGAGGCGTCTATACAGGATTTGACGATTGAGGTGACGATGGCTTTGGAGGAAACTGCCCGCTCGGAGGGGACTTTTCAATGCTATGTGAGTACGGAAAGCTACGAGGCATGCAGGCAGGCTGCCTATGAGGCGTTTGCTGTCATGTTTCGCGAAGCGGTTTCAGAGAGGATGCATATGGCAGGTTATGATGGCGGCACAGACCAAGAGGCTGTCGAGGCGCTTGTGGAGGAGACGTTTGGGATGTCTGCGGTTTCGTATCTGATGTACAGTGTGCCAAACCTTTTGCCCACGCTAGAGGAGCTACAGGCGCAGTATGACGGCAGCGGTACATATCAGACAGCAGAAGGGATTTTGACAAGGCAGTATGACGGGGAGGAAGCGGCTGTAAAAAAAGAGCATTACATCCGAAAAGATGCCAGCCTGATCCTGACGGGGGAGGAGGACACAGCCCCGCAGGGAAATCATTCCAGACAATACCCTGTTCTGTATACATTACAGCAGGAATATTGATTAGAAGGGAGCCTGAATGAAAAAATATTATAGGTTGAATTATATTTTGATTCTCGTACTGGTGTGCGCCCTCTTGCCGTTTCGGGTGGAGGCAGGCTATGAGATTCCCGGAAGCTGTCATGTGCAGACGGACACCAGCGCAGCGGGTGTTATAAAGACGCTGGATTACGGCTACGCGAATAATACCTATCTGTCTCTGCGCGATACAGCGATGATACTCAGGGAGACGGACAAAGGGTTTTCGCTGGAAATTACCAAGAATGCTGTTTCGGTAAATCTGGGAAATGCCTACACGCCTGTGGGAACGGAGAATGCGCCGTGGGAGAGCAGCGAAAATCCAGATCTCACCCTGCGCCGCAATGATTTTTTGGTAAACGGGCAAAAGGTGTATTATTATACGATGATCTATGCACTGCCCGCTGGCGGGTACGACTGTTTTATCATGGCGGCAGATCTGGCGATGATCTTGGATGTGGACATTGCGGTTCCAAGTACAGGCGTCTTGCAGATCAACACACAGACATCTTTTGGCATAACACCTGCTGCGTTGGAACAGGCAGGCTATTTTTATGGCGTCAACAGTGTGCTGGTGGGGGATGCCACTACCGGGGAAATTTACTACCAGTACCAGTCTGATACGGCGTATCCGATCGCCAGCACATCCAAACTCATGACATGCCTTCTCGCGATGGAGGCAGTCTCGGCGGGACAGATTTCTCCTGACCAGTCCACCGTGGTCTCAGAGGCGGTTTGCGCACTGTCTGTATCGGGAGACGGGGTGATTCCCTTTGAGGCAGGGCAGCAGATCACTGTACAGGAGCTTTTGACAGGGGCGCTTCTGCCCTCCAGCAACGAGTGCGCGCTGTGTCTGGCTGAGACCATTGACGGCTCAGAGGAGGCATTTGTGCGGCGGATGAATCAGAAAGCGCAGGATTTGGGACTTTCTCAGGCATTTTTTTACAACAGCCATGGCCTGCCTGCCTTCACGCAGGACCCAGTGCCCGCCAAGCGCCAGAACCGCATGAGTGCGAAGGATATGTTTCAGATGGTGTCCTATTTATTAAAGGTCTATCCGCAGATTAAGGAGATCACCTCGCAGCAGGAGGCAACGCTGCCCTCCCTGAATCTTGAAGTGCGCAACTCGAATCCGCTTCTGCGCAATATGTCCCAAGTGACCGGCTTAAAAACTGGAACCACCAACAAATCCGGCGCCTGTCTGGTCACATCCCTTGCAGCAGACGACGGGGTGATAACGCATGACTTGGTGGTGGTGGTTCTGGGGACGGAGGATTCCATCGAGAGAGGGCGCGTATCTGGATTGCTGGCGCGGTATGCTTTGCAGGCTTTCGCATCGGGTGCGGGGGAGGCTGTCACTGAATCTGTGCCGCAAAATTTGCCAACACAGGCGGAAGCGGCGGTAGAATGGCTTTTACAGGCCGCAAAAAAGCGGGATTTATAGATTGGAGTGGGAATAGAATGGAAGAGATGAAGCTGTTATCGAAAATAGAAGAAAACGTCGCAAAAGTGATGGTTGGAAAAGAGAAAGTGACGAGGCTTCTTCTGGCATCGCTTGCTGCGGGCGGGCATGTCCTGCTCGAGGACGTGCCGGGGACGGGCAAAACGGTGCTTGCGCGGGCGCTGGCTAAGTCGATGGGCTGCGTGTTTAACCGTGTGCAGTTTACGCCGGACCTGCTGCCTAGCGATGTGACAGGATTGTCCTTTTTTAATCAGGAAAAGGGAGCATTTACGTTTAAGGAGGGGCCTGTATTCACCAATATTTTACTGGCAGATGAGATCAACCGTGCGACGCCGCGGACACAGTCAAGTCTGCTAGAGTGCATGGCGGAAGGGCAGGTGACAGTGGACGGAGAGACAAGGACGCTCGCGGCGCCGTTTTTTGTCATCGCTACGCAGAATTCCGTGGAGACGATTGGATGTTTCCCGCTGCCAGAGGCGCAGCTTGACCGTTTTATTATGATGATTCCCATGGGGGCGCTGACTGCATCGGAGGAACGCCGTATGCTAGACCGCTTTATCAATGCAGAACCGCTTGCAGAGATTGATGCCGTGTGCAGCGCAGAGGAGATTCGCAAATTACAGGCGGCGTGCCGCGAGGTCTATGTGCATGAAGACCTGCGCGAATATCTGGTGAAGCTGGTGCAGGCGACCCGCAAAAATAGATCGGGCGTCAGTCCGCGCGGCACGCTTGCACTGCTGCGCGCGGCACAGGGGTATGCGCTGGTTCAGGGGCGCACCTATGTGGTGCCGGAGGATGTCAAGGAGATCGCGCACTATGTATTGTGCCACCGCCTGATAGGCGAGTTTGACGACGCCCAGAAAACCGCCGCGGTCACAGGAATTTTGAACCAGATTGAAGTGCCTACAGAAGATTGGAAAGCGAAGAGATGATCATCATTTTATTGTTGGGAATACTGGCTGTCAGTGCCTTGTGGGAACTCTATTATAAGTACAGATGGTCAAAAGAGATTACAGTGAAGCTTTGGTTTGAGACAGATGCAGTCTATGCAGGGCAGGAGACAAGGCTGTACGAGGTGATTGAAAATAGAAAGGCAATGCCGGTTCCAGTCCTTGAGGTGGGTTTCCACACGAGGAAGGAGCTTGTTTTTGTGGAAGTGGACAACACGAATGTCAGTGATTACTGTTATAAAAGGGATGTCTTTTCTGTGCTTGGCAGACAGAAGATTACGCGGGAGCTGCCAGTGCGTTGTACAAAGCGCGGGAAGTACATAGCAAGTGATGCGGATATCATGACACATACACTCTTGTACCGCAAGCGCTACAGCAAGGGAATTGGGACGCAGGCAGCTCTCTATGTGTATCCTAAAATGACAGATGTGTCAGAAATAATGACCGTCTGCGAGGCAATGCTTGGTTCGCTGCAATGTGCGAAACAGCTCTATGAAGACCCGTTTGCCTTCCGCTCGATCCGTGATTATACGATGGACGACCCGATGAAGAGCATCAACTGGAAGGCGAGCGCCCGCACAGGTTCTTTGATGGTCAACACGTTTGATTCTGTGCGCTCGCAGAAGGCAATGATTTTTCTGGATGTCGAGGACACAGGCATTCTTAGGTATGAGGATTTGGTGGAGGAGAGCATCGCGCTGGCGGCGACGCTGGTCCGCCGTCTAATCAGGCAGCATACCGAAGTTGGTTTTGTATACAATGGGGACAGCAGACAGGTCTTTTTGCCCGAACCAAACAGGGGAAACCTCATTGCCTTTGAACGGATGCTTGCAGAGTATGATAAAAAGGAGGGCGCGGAGGCATTTGGCCAGATGATCCAGCGGCTGTTTGCGGGGCCTTTACAGAAAAAGCCGCTTCCAACAGATACATTGTGCCTGTTTATCACGAAAAATTTGAACGAACCGCTTTATGAGCAGATCCGCGAAGCTGTCTGCGGGCAGCAGACCCTGATTGTGGTACCTGTCTACAGCGGGGAAAAAGCTTTATGGAACAGCGCTTCCATCAAAAGCAGGGATACGATTCAAATCCTAGTGAGAGAGGTGGGAAGAGAATGAATCTAAACAAATGTTTGAAAACGATGGAATATCTCCATGCGACGCTTCATTTTGCCGTCTTGATTCCGCTGGTCTATGCGGTGGCAGAGTTGTCCGACCCCGCAGGGACAGGCGTATTTTATCTGAAATGTCTGCTGGTTGCAGTCCCTGTTGTGCTGACCGATGTGGCTGTGAGACGCACCAAAAGCCTTGCTGTATACAGTCTGTGCTGCGCTGTAGTATGTGCCGCTCTGGCGGGAAGCATGAGACTTTTCCTGTATGCCAGTGTGGGAACGGGGGAGCTCTCTTTGTCACAGCGCTGTTATTTCGGAGGGATCTTGCTAGAGACGCTAATCCTTTCTGGCATGCGCTTCTACAACCGTGTGAAGGAGGCTGCGCGGGAGCGGGAGGACCCGCTTGCAGGCAGAGAGCCGGGAATGCTCAACTGCCCGGCGCTTTCACATCTGTCGTATTTTGTTGTATTTTACCTGCTTGGGCTCTGCACGGATTCCAAGATGCTGTGCGATATCACGTTTGGCAGCACAGCGGCCTATACATTTGTGGCGCTTGCCTATGAGCATCTCTGTGCGGCGAGGCGTTATCTTGAGCTGAACAAGCGCACCAAGGGAATCTCGCGCAGGCGTCTTTATGGAATTGGCCTGTCTATGCTGCTGCTGTTTGCGGTGCTTCTGCTGGCGGGGATGATGCCGTCTGTCTTCTTGATCCAGCAGCGCAGGTACACAGATTTTCGCGAATGGTTTGGAGAGGTGAAGCTTGCGCCTTTCGAATATGAAGGAATGGGAGGCTTTGAGACGCAAATGCAGGAAGGCGGCGGCATGATGGAGATGCTTGGCGGCGGGGAGCCAGCGCCTGAGCCGTCCGTGCTGATGAATGTGATATTTGGCATTATAGGCGCAGTCTGTGTTCTTGTTTTTTGCTATGGTGCGTTTCTGTTTATCAGGCAGGTGCTGAGGGATTTTCGAAACGGACAGGACGAGAATGGCGATGTGATCGAAGAGCTCCAAGACGAACTGCCCTATAAGGAGGAGACTTTACATAAGAAAGGACACCGCAGGATGGAGAGCGAGGCGGAGCGCATCCGCCGCAGATACCGCAGAATGATACGGAAACACCGGAAAGAACGCCCTGCGCCCTACGAGTCGCCCGCTGAGATTGAAGCCTGCGCCGGACTGGCGGACAATGAAGAAATGCAGCAGCTTCATGTGGAATATGAGGCTGTGCGCTATGGAAAAATGTAGAAATGGTAAGAATCTTGACAGAACAGCTTGCGCAAAGCGTGAAATTAGATTATGATGTATACTGACGGTCAAAGAGACTGACCCTGCGGAATTGACTTGTATCCGAGATTGGTTGCGAAAGAGGTTATAGAATGAATCGTAAGAAAAAAAGAGGCGGCACTGAAGTCGCATTTCGCCCACAGACCATTATAGAGGCAAGATATGATCTGGACAGGCGGCAGAATGATATCCTTGATATTCTGCTTGGGATTGTCGGTGAGGGAGATGACACAGAGGAGAACACACGGTATGAGATTAATATTGGGGATGTCAAGCATCTCTACAATCTTCAGGACGAGTCCAATGCGTACAGCTATCTCCAAAAAGCAGTAAAAAAATTTGAAGGGCTGGGGTTCCGCCTGAAAGAGGACGAGGGAACAGACATTTATTATCCGTGGTTTAGTAAGATCAAATACCAGAAAAAGCGCGGGGATGAGAGTCGCAGTAAGATTGTGCTGGACCTCCACCCGGAAGTCAAGGAAATGATTATGTCTGCCAAGCAGGGAGCATACTATAGGATTGAGTATCCGCTGAATCTCACCAAGAAATATTCGAAGCGGCTCTACTATCTCCTAAAGGATAAGGAAACATTCAATGGCGGAGTCTTTGTCGTATCTTTTGACGAGCTTAGAAAGATGATGAAAATTCCTGAGTCCTATGCAAACGGGAATGTGAAACGGGAAATTCTTGATAAGCCTTATGAGGAAATCAACGGAAACACGGATATTTCCTTTGAGTATGAGCTGATCAGCGAGAAGCTGCCAAGCGGCCAGCATGGCATCAGTGCAGTGCGTTTTAAAGTAAAGCGGGTCAAGCGCAACAGCACAATCGTTGAGTACGAGACGATTGAGAAAAATGGGGAGGCTGTGCCTACCACCGAGGAGGAGCAGGAGATTATCGACCTTTTTGACTGCGGGATCAAGGAGGCAAGGGATATCCTGCGCACTGCAAAGGCAAATGACCGCACCCATGAACAGCTGATAGAAATATTATCGTACACATTAAAAAAGCAGGTGGAAAACAAAGTTGGCTATGCGCTCACAATCCTTAAAAATGGATATAATGAGCCCTCAAAACTAGGAGGCAGCCAGAAGAGCGGCTCTGCATGGAACAACAAAGATCTGGATACAGCGTACGCGCAGATGAACTTTGAAGATCTTGAGAAACAGCTATTGTCAAACTAAACTTTTGTTTGCAAATTTTGGATACAGTATTTTGAAGATCGTATTTTATATGAAGAAATGAGGGGAAAAGTGGAGCGCATACAGGCAGTGAATATCACAAGCGCATATGGAAGAAAACGCGTACTCTGCGGCGTAAATCTCTCGGCAGATGCCGGCCAGTGTGTCGGCATTGTGGGAACAAACGGCTGCGGGAAGTCCACCCTCCTCAACATCCTCTCCGGTCTGCGGAAGGCGGACAGCGGAGAAATTTATTTTGATGGAAACAGGGCACAGGGCAGACAGCCTTTTGTACAGTATGTGGGGTATGTTCCACAGGAAAACAACCTGATCCCGGAGCTGAGTGTGATGGACAATCTGCGCCTGTGGTACAGCGATGCCAGCGCGCTGAAACAGTCCATTGAGCAGGGTTTTCTGGGGATGCTGGGAATCGGCAGCATGTGCCGCATGAGCGCAGGAAAATTGTCTGGAGGCATGAAAAAGCGCGTCAGTATCGCCTGCGCACTGGCGGGCAATCCGCCAGTACTGGTCTTGGATGAGCCGGATGCAGCGCTTGACCTGCCGGGTAAAGCGGAGATCAGGAGGTATCTTGGCATATATAAACAGATGGGAGGGACGATTCTCATCGCTACGCACGATGAGGCAGACTTAGAATTATGTGACCGTATTTTTGCGTTGAAGGAGGGCATGAGCACAGAGCTTGACCGCTCCCTGCGCGGGGAGGCGTTATTGAGAGCGATATGTTGATGAAGTGAGCAGAATAAGATTGTTTTAGATTGTTTTTAATTTAAGAGGAGTATAGACAAGTGGAAGAAAATAAAGAAGGAATGAATACAGAACAAGCGGGCAACAGTGGAATGCTGTATGGCATAGAGCCGCAACCACAGGAGGAGGGGAGCCAGACCTCGGCGGTGTATGGGACAAATATCCAGCCGTCTGTGCCTGAATCAGTGCAGCCGCAGCCAGTACCTGTACAATTGTCAAAGGCACCAGCGCCTGAAGTACAGACAAACCAGCAGCCAGTTGTGCCTGAGACGGCAGTACCGCCGATACAGCCAGCAGCCCCGGTCAATCCTGACTGGACAGCGCCCCAGCCGCAGCAAGGCCCATATTACCAGCAGGGAAACATGGGATTTGGACCAGTGCAGTCCCCGCCGCCGGTACAGGGTGCGCCAGAGCCTAAACCAAAGAAACGCAGGACAGGACTCGCAGCGGGGATTCTCTGTGCAGCGGCAGTGGTTATTTTCCTTTCAGTTGGTGTCCTGCTGTCAAAGGCGCTCTTTGGCGGCGGCGGGGCAAAAGCCCAGCTTGCGAAGGGATTTGCGAATATGGGCAAGGAGATGGCAGCATACCGCGGCTTCATAGCAAAGGATCTCGGACTAGAAGCGGTCAGCCAGATGAAGGCAGAACATCCAGTACATACAAATATTGATATGTCCTTTACCGATCCAAGTGCAGAAGGCAGCTTCGACAGCATAGACATTGAGATTGATACTGTATCAGATTATAAGAAAAAAATGGGCGAGTATAAGGTGAGCGCAGGCACCTACGGCATCGATATGAGCATAGGAAATATTGTTGCCGCGGACAATACGCTCTATATTTCAGTGCCGATTCTCTTTAAGGACAAGATATACAGTCTTGATATGTCGAATCTTGGAAAAGATTATAACAATTCAGCGTGGTCTGAGCTGCTTGGTAAAAAGCTCCCGGAAGAGTACACAGTCAGTTTGTTTGATAGTGCCAATGCGGCAGCAACGATCAAAGATGCCGGGACAGACAGCGAATGGTATAAGATAATGCATAAGCATGGTGAGACGGTGGCAAAGACAATGACATTTGAGAAGATCAGGGACATGGAGGAGGAGCTTGGAGACCACGGCGTGCGGCTCACGGTAAACAAAGACGCATACAATGAAGCGGTACAGGGAATGCACGATGATATTCTGGCGAGTGATTTTTATGAGGAATCCAAAAAGGGCTATCAGAATATATATGGCGCCAGCTTTGGCGGGAAGATGGATGAAGCGATAGATTATATGTTCGATATGCGCTTTGAGCAGGATTTGGTGCTGGACTTCTATCTTGATAAAAAGGGGCGCATCGTCAATATTTCCACGCCGGAGGACGTGGCTGTCTCGGGCGAGCATTCAGGGGTTGACTCGATGGCAGTCGATATCAGTTTTTCAGGCAGCGAGCGCGCGCTGGATGTCATTGATGGCGGCGTCTACTTGCAGGCTGGGGATGAGATTCTCTTTGCGTGCATTTCGAGAAATGCAGAGATCACGGACGAGTATTACATGGAAGATCTGACATTCAGCATTCAGGAGGAGGACAGCGACGAGGAGATCGCTTTCTGGTATACGAACGAATGGGGATATGAGGACCATACCTTTGATTTGCAGATGGGACTGGAATCGGAGGAAGAGCTGATCGGATTTCGGGCGGACGGCTCATTTGAGGATATTGTAAAAGGCAAGGGGTATACATTTCAGCTTGACCACGCAGCAGTCTTTTCAGAAGACGAGGATTTGCTGCTCATGACCGGTTCCATTACGGCGGAACAGACACAAAACAAGATTGAAGTGCCCGACAAGGCTGAGAATTTTCTTGAAATGACCTCGAAAGACATTCAGGAATTGTTCTATGGCGCACTGTTTTAAGCATATGGATAAAAATAATAAGAATCAGATTTGGTTACAAATGGAATATAAGAGGGCGGCAGTCATGCTGCCCTTGATTTTAAAGAGGGCAGGGATATTTGCAGCTGTGTGTCTGGCAGTGGCAGGTATGCTTGTTTTTTGTGCAGGTGTCATGCAGCAGGGACGCGGGGAAGCAAAGCTCAAGGTTGGCTATACAGCGCCGTCAAACCAGCTTACGGATCTGGCAGTCTCGTATGTGCAGAGTATGGAATCCATCCAAAGCATCTGTAGCCTCGAGGCGGTTACGGAGCAGGAGGGCAGAGAGCGCTTGGAAAATGGGGAGCTCTCTGCGTGGATTGTGCTTCCAGAGGATCTAATCAATGAAATTTTGTCTGGAAGCAATGCACCTGCCACGTTGTATTTGCGGGAAAGTGCAGGCAGCGCTGGCGGAATGGAGGCAGTGGGCAGCATCTTGTTTGAAGAGCTTGCCACGGCAGGAATGGGGATGCTTGGCACAGCGCAGGCTGAAATCTATGCGGCGGAGGACATTCTCATGGAGCTGGCGCCGCAGGCAGTCACAGACAGTCTTTTGCAGGATATATATGATGCGGTCAATCATTTTAATCTGCGGACTGCCGCGGGGAGAGAGAAGGTATTTCAGACCAAAACTCTTTCACTGACAGGAAATGACACCTTTGCGGTCTATTATGGAAGTGCGGGTTTGACGGTTTATCTACTGTTTGCGGGACTCTTTTTTGGAGAGTATTGCAAGCGCAGCAGCGTGCAGCAGACGATGGCGTCTGTGCGTCTGGGAGTGAGCTATATGCAGCAGCTTGGCGCCAGATGCCAAGCGGGTATGTGGCTGCTTGTTGCCGTATTCCTGCTGCCTTGTCTGGTATTGCTGATACCGCAGGTACAGGAGGTGCTGTCAGTTCAGGCAACAATGCAGAGTGTGATTTTGCTGCTTTTTACTGCTGCCTATGTGATCGTGTATGATATGATGGTTTACCAGATGATTGAGAAGCGGGAATCTGCGCTGGTAGTGCTTGGCGTGCTGGCTGTGCTGCAAGCATACCTGTCTGGGTGCATCATCCCGTCGGTGCTGCTGCCAGAAGCTGTTCAGGCTGTGGGCAGGGTGCTTCCGGCATCGATGATCAAGGAAGGGCTGACGATGTGGTTTACGGGGGAAACACAGGCGTTTTACGAGACTGCATGGGGGCTTCTGACATGGGGAATGGTACTTACTCTGGCAACAGTGGTGTCTATGTACATCAAAGTGCGCAGAACAGCGTCCGCCCGCCATATTCAGCGGGAAACGGCACAAATCCGCGTTCCCTCGCTTGGCATGGTGCTGCTGCGCCGTCTTTTGCACAGGAAAAGCATGTGGATCATTCTGGCCGCTGCTGCGGGGCTGTCAGCGGTGATTCTCCATACAGAACAACATTCAGAGACACAGATCCGGGCAGCAGTCTGTGATGAGTCAGGGACATTTGGGGCACTGCTTGACGCATCTGGCGGACTTGTACAGTTTGTGCAGTACGAGAGTGATGAGGCAGTCCGGCGCGCAGTGCAGAAGGGCGATGCAGAATGCGGTTATATCCTTCCCAAGACGCTTGCCGCAAATCTGGCTGACGGGCGCGCGAAGCGGGAGATCTTGGTCTATCAGGGCGCTGATGCGGTGGCGGTGCCAGTGGTGAATGAAATTTTGTTCGAACGTGTTTTCCGCCATGTCTCACTGGCATGGTTTGAGGAGTATTTGTTGCAGAGCAGTATTGCCAGCGCATCGGGAATCCAAGAGGAAAAGCTCCGGGAACTTGTGGCGGAGTGTGTTCTTGGAGAGCTTGCGGCAGGCACGACATTCCGCTTTGAGCTCAGGCGGCTGAATGCGGCGGACGAAGCAGCGCCAGACAATCATTCGGCGTACCCTGTCTATGGGGTGGCGGCCTTTGTCGTGCTTTTGTGTGCGTTGCAGGGGGTGGCGCAGGCGGTTTCGGATCTCAGAATGCAGCGTTTTTATAAGCAGAACAGGCTTGTTTTGTTTGCAGTGACCGTCCTGCTGCCGGTGGCGCTGGGGCTGTTGTTCGCCGGGGCAGTGGCTGCGGCTGCGTATTTTATGCACACGGGCACCCAGTGACACAAACTTAATGGTTATGCCAGTCGTGCGGGGCAAAGTTTTCATCGAAGGAGAGATATGCACATTCAATCATGCAGGCATCCCAGCCGTCTGAAAACTGAATATTGATCTCGCTGCCGTCCAAAGAAACAGAATCTGGTATCATGGTCTGGTATAAGCCGTCAAAGTTGAACATCGGGTACTGTTTCCGCAGCCTGCCTTCCACGTCGGGTTTTTCAACCGTGCCGTTGTTTGGCAGGTCTTTGAAGGAGCTGCCCCAGTAATATATGCTTTCTTCAAAAGGCGGGTAGATTTCTTCTTCGTCATCATCATCCTCAAGCCATTCTGGAATCACAGCCTCCTCAATTTCCCAGAATGGAAAACCGCACCCTTCAAGGTCACAAAAGATGTGATAGAGAAGACAATCGTTAAGCTGCTTGATATTTTTTCTGATTTCGTCTTCTATATGATTATAGTATTCCTCCAGCCCTTTGGCAGCCGCGGCGCCGTCGGTGCCTTTGTCCGCCAGATACGGGGACAGGGGGGCATAAAAATGGGGATGTTCCCGCTGCAAATCTGCAAGAAGTTCCTCTAATTCAATGTCAATAGTGATCGTCTCATCCTCAAAATCTTGGTTTTCATACACGCCCGCAATGCCCACTGAAAAGGTGCCTTTTGCGAGAAAATTTCCATTGTCGTATTTTATTTCCAGCATTGGTGTTGTTCCTCCTTTGTCAGAGTCCCGCTCCGTTCAGTCATCCGTTATATGGTTACAGTTTTATTATACATAGCGAACAGTTTATAGTCAATTACGAGTGAAAGAAACAGACTAAACCTATTGACTTCCTAGGAAATAGGTGTTATATATATTATTATAGTATTGACAAACAATCCTTAAAACATACAGAGACAGAAGGAGGGTGTATATGACCATATCCACAAAGGGAAGATACGCGTTGCGAATCATGCTGGATCTTGCGGGGCATCCCGGGGAGACAGTGAAGCTCAAGGACATCGCTTCGAGACAGGGAATCTCCGAAAAATATATGGAACAGATCATCGCAGTGCTGAACAAGGCTGGCTGTGTGCGCAGCACCCGCGGCGCGCAGGGCGGCTACCAGCTTGTGAAGGCGCCCGCGGAATACACGGTGGGCATGATTCTCAGAATGACAGAGGGCTCTCTTGCACCGGTTGAATGTCTTGCGGAGAATGCACTTTCCTGTGAACGGGAACACAAATGTGCTACGGTTGAGGTCTACCGGCGCATCTATGAAGCAGTCAATAATGTAATCGATACGATAACATTACAGGATCTCCTTGAAATCGAACAGGAGAAAACGGACTTATTATACGAGGAGGAAGAAAAATGATTTATCTCGACAACGCGGCAACGACCCGCGTCTCGGCGGAAGTATTTGAGGCGATGAAGCCGTATTTTTGTGAACAATATGCCAATCCATCAGCGATATACAGCTTTGCGGGCAGCGCGGCAAAAGCGGTGGATGAGGCGCGCAGACAGTCCGCAGCGCTCATCGGCGCACAGCCCAATGAGATATATTTTACAGCCGGCGGCAGCGAATCGGACAACTGGGCAGTCAAGGCGGCAGCGGAGGCATCTGCGGCAAAGGGAAAGCATCTGATCACCTCTGTGATTGAGCACCATGCGGTGCTGCATGCTTTTGAGTATCTGGAAAAACATGGATTTGAGGTGACGTATCTGCCTGTGGATGAGGACGGCATCGTAAAGCTCGATGCGCTAGAGGCAGCCATCCGAAAAGACACGACGCTCATTTCTGTTATGGCGGCAAATAATGAAATCGGCACGATACAGCCATTAAAGGAAATCGGTGCACTTGCGAAGAAAAACGGCATTCTCTTTCACACGGATGCGGTGCAGGCATACGGTCATATCCCGCTTGACGTTGATGCGCTCAACATTGATCTCATGAGCGTCAGCGGCCACAAATTCCATGGGCCCAAAGGCATCGGATTTTTATATATCCGCAAAGGGGTCCGTCTCGGTGCGTTCATTCATGGAGGCGCACAGGAGCGCGCCCGCCGCGCCGGAACCCATAATACGCCGGGGATTGTAGGGCTGGGGACTGCCGCAGCGCTCGCCGCCGCACAGATGAAGGAAAATATCGAAAAAGAAACGAAACTGCGGGATTATCTGATAAAAAGAGTGCTGGAGGAAATCCCATACAGCAGGTTAAACGGTCACCGCGTCAACAGGCTGCCAAACAATGCCAATTTCTGCTTTCGTTTTATCGAGGGAGAATCTTTGCTGATTCTGCTTGACCAGAAGGGAATCTGCGCGTCGTCCGGTTCTGCGTGCACATCGGGTTCTCTCGACCCGTCCCATGTGCTGCTTGCGATCGGACTTCCGCATGAAATTGCACACGGTTCACTCCGGCTGACCCTCTCGGAGGAGACGACGCAGGAGGAGATTGATGTCACCGTCGAGGCGATCAAAAATATTGTGGAGCGTCTGCGGGCCATGTCACCGCTGTATGAGGATTTCGTGAAGGCGCAGAAGCAAGATTAGGGAGGATAGGGACACAATGTATAGTGAGAAGGTAATGGACCATTTTAACAATCCGCGGAATGTGGGCGAGCTCGAGCAGCCAAGCGGCGTGGGCACAGTCGGCAATGCAAAGTGCGGGGATATCATGCGCATGTATCTTGATATTGATGAAAACGGTGTGATTCAGGAGGCAAAATTCAAGACCTTTGGCTGCGGTGCGGCGGTGGCGACAAGCAGCATGGCAACAGAGCTGGTAAAAGGAAAGACCGTGCAGCAGGCGCTCGAGGTGACCAACAAGGCTGTCATGGAGGCGCTTGACGGCCTGCCGCCCGCGAAGGTGCACTGCTCTCTGCTCGCAGAGGAGGCAATCCATGCGGCGCTTTGGGACTACGCAGAGAAAAAGAATCTGACCATCGAAGGCTTGAAAAAGCCCGTGGAAGATATTGAGGAAAAACTTGAAGAGGACGAATAAAGAGGGCGATGAAAATGAGACAACAAATTTTGGAGGCACGAGAGGGCGTGCGGCTGTCGATTTACACGGGAATGCTGGAATATGGGCATCCAGACAGGATGACAACCCTGCATTTCTACCACGCAATGCCGGGCAGTGAGCTTTTGCTGCTGGACACAGAATATGAGTTTGCAGTGGCAGAGTATACATTGGAGCGTGACAGCACGTACATTTACACTTATGCTTATCAGGAAAATGAGAGCTGGGCATCTTTTGACAGCACCATACAGCCCAATCAATATCACAAAGACCACTATGTTTTTGAAAGGGAATGCTATTTCAGAGTAAACTTGCGCAGGCGTGACGACAGAAGGATAGACAGTGCAGAGGCAGCACATATCAATGACATTTTATGCTGGAAGCCGCAGGCGGCAGGCACTGAATGTCAGGCAGAGCGAAATCTGAATCAAATATTTGAGAAGGAAATAGAGGATACGGCTGCGAAACTTCGCGCTGTGCAAGAAAAAGAAGGAGAAAAGAAGGGAGGCAACTGCGCTTTCCTTCTTTTGACGGATTCCCATTATGTTGTAAACGGAACATGGCAGGACACCATTGGCTGTATCCGTGAGGTGGACAGGCGCGCACCCTTTGACGCAGTGATACATCTGGGCGATCTGACAGACGGCATGGTCAGCCGGCGGGTCAATTATGATTATGTGCGGACGGTCAAGCAGGATTTATTTTCGCTGCAAAAGCCGCTCTATGTGGTGATGGGCAATCATGATACCAATTATTTTAAGGGCAACCCGGAACGGTTTACGAAGGAGGAGCAGTACTGGCTGTACCAGAGTGACTGCTGTGACAGTGCCGTGCGGGAAGGGCACGCGCTGTATTATTACCGGGATTTTGAGGACATACGCGTGCGTGCGGTATTTCTGCATTCTTTTGATGAGTGCGAAGAGACGCGGTATGGCTTTGCTGAGGAGGAGGTTTTGTGGCTGGAGCGGACGTTGAAAACAGTTCCTGAGACGTACCGTGTACTGGTTTTTTCCCATGTGCCGCCCCTCCCGGAGATTCATTATTGGAGCAAGGATATCCGAAATGGGGAGAAAATGGTCAGCGTGCTGGAAGAATATGTGCGGCAGGATGCGGCACATTGTGTGCTGGGCTGGATTCACGGGCATAATCATGCAGACCAGATATACAGCGGGAGATTGTTTCCGATCGTGTCACTCGGATGTACCAAAATCGAGGATTTCAAGGACAAAAAACCAGATCATGCAGTGACGTATGACCGCGTGATCGGGGAGGTGTCGCAGGAGCTGTGGACGGTGATGCTGGTACAAAAAGACAGCAGCAGGATAGCGTTTGTGCGCTTTGGCGCTGGCAGGGACATGAATATCAACGAATAAGAGGGGGAAATATGGCAGAACTTGTTACAATCTATGCAAAAAATAAAGAAATCGGTCTGGCAGCAGTGTCAGAGACAGACAAGGCAGTACATGAATATATTTTTTCAGAAAAGGATAGGAACCAAGATGAAGGGCGCTTTCCGGTATATCTTGCACTCAGTGAGCTGCGCAGGGGGCTTTTTAGCTGGTATGACTTTGGCAGGGAGGCGAGCATCCTCGAGATAGGTGGCGGTTACGGCGCGCTGACGGGGCTGTTCTGCGAGCGCGCCCGCGAGGTCGTTGTGACAGAGCGCTCGCCCTATCGCGCACAGATCATTCAGAAGCGGTATGAGGACAGGGACAACCTGTCGGTCTATGTTGGGGATATTCTTGAGATGACATTTGAGAAAAAATTTGACTATATCATTTTGACTGGCATCTTGGAGCGGGCTGGAAAAGGGTCGTTTGACAGGGAGCCCTATGTGTCCTATCTACAGTCGCTGCAACAGTTTCTCAAACCGGGTGGAATCCTTCTTGCGGCGGTCGATAACCGCTATGGGCTGCGCTATTTTGCCGGAATGAAAAATATTCATACAGGCAAGGTGTTTGACAGTATCCGCAAGTACCCGGAAGGAAACCGGGGGGCACATTCCTTCACGCGCAAGGAGATTGATGAAATCTGGGAGCAGGCGGGATTTGACGCCAAGAAGGTATATTATCCGCTGCCGGATTACAGGCTTCCCCAATTGATTTACACCGATGCATATCTGCCGGAGAACAACCTGCGCGAGCGGCTGATTCCCTATTATCCAGACCATGTATCCATGCTTTTTAACGAGAATCTTCTGTATGATGATCTGGTGGCAAATGGGGTGTTCCCGTTTTTTGCAAACTCGTTTCTGGTGGAAGCGGTGTATGATGCTGCAACTGGAAAGGGGCTTGGAAAGGTTCTCTACGCCGCTGTATCGACAGACCGCGGGAAGGAGAGGAGCTTTGCGACCGTGATTTATGAGGATGACAGCGTGGCAAAGATTCCTTTATATATGGAAGGAACGCAAAATATGCAGCAGCTGTGTGCGCATGTACAGGATCTTGCAGCACGCGGGCTGGATGTGGTGCCCCAGACGATCGAGAGCGGAAGAATTACGATGCCGCGCATGCATCTGCCGATGCTTTCTAATTACATCAAGGATATTATAGCACAAGACCCCGAACAGGTGAAGGAGATTGTCGAACAGCTTTGGCAGAATATCCTGCGCTCTTCGAATGAGACGGACGCGTCCAAGAATGCACTGCTGACAGAGGACACCAAACATCTGCCATGGGGGCCCATTTTACAGAAAGTGTATATGGAACTGATTCCGCTGAACTGTTTTTACCGGGAGGGGGCGTTTGTCTATTTCGATCAGGAGTTTGTGCGCGAAAACTATCCTGCAAAGTACGCGCTGTTTCGCGCACTGCATTATATCTACTGCTTCACAGAGCGCGCAGAACAGTATATACCGCTTCGGTATTTTCAGGAAAAATATGAGATGGATGCGCTCTGGCAGATTTTTAGAAAAGAGGAGGACCTCTTTCTGAGTGCGGTGCGCTGTCATGAAGCGCATCGGGTGTTCTATGGCTGGGCATATCCTGACGGGGCACGGATGCAGCGCAATGTGGACCGGCTCAACAGCGCCGCGCCGTCTGTGAAAGTGTTTCAGATGGAAACACCGCAAAATAGCGATACTGCCACAGGCACAAAACCCTATCAGATTGGGTATGTTCCCGGAGTCTTTGACCTGTTTCATGTAGGGCATCTGAATCTGATTCGGCGCTCCAAACAGCGGTGCGAACACTTGATAGTCGGCGTTTTGACAGATGAGTTAGTGGAGCATTTCAAGAACAAAAGACCGCATATTCCTTATGAACAGCGTGCGGCAATCGTGGCGGCGGTTCGCGAGGTCGATGAGGTGGTGCCTGTGGACTTTCATAATACGAGGAAAATCGACGCGTGGAACCTGTATCATTTTGACTGTCATTTCTCAGGAAACGATCATGGACCAGATTGGGACAGAGACTTGGCGCAGCTGCGTGCCGTCGGTTCCAACATGGAATTTTTCGAGTACACGCAGGGAATCAGTTCCACCCAGATTAAGCAGCAGCTGGGGGCGAAATAAGGGAAAGGAGTATGGCATGGCAGGAAAAGCAAAACTTCCCATGGGAATAGAGAATTTTGAAAGGATACGCAAGGAGGGATTTTATTATATAGATAAAACAGGACTTATCAAAGATTTATTGGAAAATCCAGCGTATGTCAATCTGTTCACGCGCCCAAGACGTTTCGGAAAAACATTGAATATGAGTATGTTGAAATGTTTTTTTGAAATGGGCATGACGTCAGATAACAGCACAATATTTGACGGACTCGAGATTTCAGAGGAAAAGGAATTGTGCGAAGCATATATGGGGAAATTTCCTGTGATTTCTATCACATTGAAGGGCGCAACGGGAGGGAACTTTGAAGAGGCAAAGGTCATGCTGCGCAGAATCATCGGGGTAGAGGCAATGCGGTTTCGGTTTCTGCTGCAAAGTGACAGGCTTGATGATACAGAGCGCAGCCAGTATGGGGCTTTGGTCAATACAGATCAGACTGGTACATTTACCATGTCAGACGATCTGCTCAAAGACAGTCTGCGGATTATGTCGCAATTGTTGAAGAAACATTACGGGCAGGATACCGTTCTGCTGATTGACGAATATGATGTGCCGCTGGATAAGGCGTATCAGTCAGGGTACTATGATTCTATGGTGGAACTCATCAGGAGTTTGTTTGGCAGCGCTTTAAAGACAAACGACAGCCTGAAATTCGCAGTGCTGACGGGATGCCTTCGGATATCAAGGGAGAGTATTTTTACCGGTCTGAATAATTTTAAGGTATATACGGTAAAAGATGTGCGTTATAAGGAATACTTTGGTTTTACGGATGCAGAGATTCGGCAGATGCTGGAATACTATGGAGTTTCAGATCAGTATCATGCTGTTAAGGAATGGTATGATGGTTATTTGTTCGGCAATCTGGGGATATACTGTCCATGGGATGTAATCAATTACTGCGGTGACCTGCGGGATGGGAGTGCAACAAAGCCGCAGAATTATTGGGTAAACACGAGCAGCAATGATATTATCAGGCGATTTTTAGTCAAGGCAGATGCCGTTACCAGAGACGAGATCGAACTTTTGATCAATGGCGGATGTGTGAAAAAAATGATACATCAGGAGTTAACGTACCGGGATTTGGACTCTGATATTGACAACCTTTGGAGTATTCTCTATACGACCGGATATCTGACACAGGCAGAGGAAGATATAGATGTAGATGAAGATGAGGAAGAGCTTTCGGCACTTGTCATTCCAAACCGGGAAATCCATTGGATTTATGTCCAGCAGATACGAAAGTGGTTTAAGGAAGAGGCGCGGAAGGATACACAAAAACTCGAAAACTTTTGCAGGGCATTTGAGGAAAATGAGACTGCTGTCATTGAGAAGGAGTTTACCTCTTATCTGCGAAAGACGATCAGCATACGTGACACGGGTGTCAGAAAAGATATGAAGGAAAACTTTTATCACGGCATCCTGCTGGGTCTGTTTGGAAATATGGACGGATGGAAAGTCCGCTCCAATGCCGAGTCCGGCGACGGCTACTGTGACATCAGCGTAGAAGTCGAGGACAGGGATATCGGTCTTGTCATCGAACTCAAATATGCAGAGAATGCGGCGTTTGACGATGCCTGTAAGGAAGCCTTAGAGCAGATTCGAAGCAGGAATTATGAAGAGGTGCTGCTTGATGACGGTATGAAAACCATCTACAGGTATGGGATTGCCTGCTATAAGAAACGGTGTAAGGTAGTTTCGGAATGATTGACGCATAATTTCCACAACTTTTGCATAAATATTATTGATAAGTCCAGCAAACTGCACTATACTATAGTATATGTAAATATAGGAGCTATCAATAATGACGAGGAGGAAAAGCAATGAAGTATGTGATTTTAGGCGGCGTGGCGGCGGGTACGAAAGCCGCGGCGAAGCTCAAACGCCTCGACAGGCAGGCAGAGGTTGTCATCTATACGAAAAGTACAGATATTTCCTACGCGGGCTGTGGGCTGCCATACTATATTGGCGGCGACATTGCCACCAGAGACGAGCTGATTGTCAATTCGCCGGAAAAGTATGCGGGACTTACGGGGGCCAAAGTGCAGACAGGGTGCGAGGCAGTCGGCATAGACAGCAGTGCGAAGCAGGTATCCATCCGCCGTGCCGACGGGAGCAGTTTTGCAGAAAATTATGACAAGCTGATTATAGCGACGGGTGCCGCGCCTTTTGTGCCGCCAGTGGAAGGTGTGGGGCTTGCTGGCGCCTTCTGCGTGCGCACACCGGATGATGCCGTGGCGATTCGCGCATACGCAGAGACGAACAACTGCCGCCGTGCAGTGGTGTGCGGAGCAGGTTTTATCGGGCTTGAGGTGGCGGAGAACCTCGCTGCGATGAAGATGGACGTGACCGTGATCGACGCCGCGCCGCAGATCATGCCCAATGCGTTTGACGCGGATATGGCTGGATATGCCAAGCGCCAGCTCAAGGCGGCTGGAATGCGTGTGCTGACCTCGGTGAGCCTCAAGGGAATCCATGGAGGGGACCGTGTGGAGCGTGTCAGTACCGACGCGGGGACCTTGCAGGCGGACATGGTGATTCTGGCGATTGGCGTCAGACCGGCAACGGCATTTTTGAATGATTCGGGAATTGAGATGTATAAAGGCACGATTCTGGTGGACGAGGAACTGCGGACAAACCTCACGGATGTCTATGCAGTCGGGGACTGCGCAATGGTTAAGAATGCATTGACAAATAAGCCGCAGTGGTCCGCGATGGGGTCTACCGCCAATCTCGCAGCCCGCGCAATGGCAAAGAAGATGCATGGTCAGGGCAGCGGCTATGGCGGCTGTCTGGGAACGGGAGTGGTGCGTCTGCTGCCCACGCTCAATGGCGGCAGGACAGGGCTGACGCACGAGCAGGCACAGGCGGCAGGGCTGGATGCAGAATCCGTAGTCTGTGTGCTCGATGACAAAGCACATTACTATCCCGGCGCGTCCTCTTTTATCGTCAAGCTCACCGCAGAGAGAAAGAGCCGCAGGCTGCTTGGCATACAGGTGCTCGGCGCAGGGGCGGTTGACAAGATGGTGGACATCGCCGTGACAGGGATTTATCAGGGAATGAAACTCGATGATTTTGACACGATGGATTTTGCCTATGCACCGCCGTTTTCCACGGCAATCCATCCGTTTGCCACTGCATGCTACATACTGGAAAACAAGCTGGACGGCGTGATTGACAGTATGAGTCCGTCAGAATATGCTTCGGGTGCGGCGAAGGGATACACGGTTTTGGATGCACTGCCAGCACCGGCGATTCCAAATGCCAAGTGGGTGAACTTAGCGAAAGTGACAGCGCCGATCGAGGGACTGGACAAGGATGCAAAGCTGCTGCTTGTGTGTGCAAAGGGCAAGCGGGGATACTTTTTGCAGAACCGTCTGAAAGCGCTTGGCTATACAAACACCCTTGTTTTGGAGGGCGGTATTACGTTCAATGAGGTTCGGGTACCGCGGGATGGCAGGAAGCTCTCGCCGGAGGACATCAAGCGCGTGAAGGGTCTTGGCTGTCTGCAAGACAAGCGCTATGATGATATCTTTAATGTGCGTGTCATCACGAGAAACGGCAAGATTACCGCCGATGAACAGAAAAAGATTGCTGAGGCGGCAGAAAAATTTGGCACCGGCGAGGTGACGATGACGACGCGCCTGACACTGGAAATCCAAGGCGTGCCGTATGACAGTATCGAGGAGGTGCGCGCATTTCTGGCAGAGGCAGGATTGGAGACTGGCGGGACAGGCTCGAAAGTGCGCCCTGTGGTTTCCTGCAAGGGGACGACATGCCAGTATGGTCTGATCGACACGTTTGCCCTTTCGCAAAAGCTGCATGATCTGTATTACGAGGGATATCATGATGTGTCGCTGCCGCACAAGTTCAAGATTGCCGTCGGCGGCTGCCCGAATAACTGCGTGAAACCGGATTTGAATGACCTTGGCATCGTCGGACAGCGTGTGCCGGAGATTGATTTATCAAAATGCCGCGGCTGCAAGGTGTGTCAGGTGGAGCAGGGCTGCCCGATTCGTGTCGCGCAGCTACAGGATGGAAAGATACAGATTGACGCCGAGGCGTGCAACCACTGCGGGCGCTGTGTCAGCAAATGCCCGTTTGGCGCCGTAAATGAGTCCGCGGCCGGATACCGAATCTATATCGGCGGACGCTGGGGCAAGAAAGTGGCGCAGGGGCATATGCTCGACAAGCTGTTTACCTCGGAGGAGGAAGTGATTGATCTGGTAGAGCGGGCAATCTTGTTTTTCCGCGATGAGGGAAATTCAGGTGAGCGCTTTGCGGACACCATTGATCGGCTGGGATTTGACTATGTGCAGGAGAAGCTGTTACATCATGCGATTGACCGCGAGGCAGTTTTGAAGAAAAACGTCGTAGGCGGGGCAACGTGTTAGGAATATATAGATAAAACAAGGAGGACAACATTCATGGCAAAGAAAAGAAACATCATCGTAGGACAATCAGGAGGACCGACATCGGTCATCAATTCCAGTCTGGCAGGCGTGTATAAGACTGCAAAGGAGAGAGGATTTCACAAGGTATATGGTATGCTGCACGGCATTCAGGGATTTCTCGATGAGCAGTATGTGGATTTGTCCACACAGATTCATTCCGATATGGATATTGAACTGTTAAAGCGCACTCCTTCTGCGTTTTTGGGTTCCTGCCGCTATAAACTTCCCGATATCCATGAAAATCCTGATATCTACGATAAGATTTTCAATATACTGGACAAACTCGATATCGAGACGTTTATCTATATTGGCGGCAATGACTCGATGGATACGATCAAGAAGCTGTCAGACTATGCAATCCTGAAAGGCTATACGCAGAAGTTTCTGGGTGTGCCAAAGACGATTGACAACGACCTTGCGCTGACAGACCACACACCCGGTTTTGGCAGCGCTGCAAAATATATTGCGGCATCCACCAAAGAAGTGATTCGCGATGCGCTGGGACTGACCTACCACAAGAGCATGATCACCGTAATCGAGGTGATGGGGCGCAACGCTGGTTGGCTTACCGGTGCGACGGCGCTTGCAAAGACCGAGGAGTGCGACGGACCGGATTTGATTTATCTGCCGGAAATTCCGTTTGACATTGATAAATTTCTGAAGAAAGTGCAGGATTTGCTCAAAAAGAAGGAATCCATCATCATCGCCGTCTCAGAGGGCATCAAGCTTGCCGACGGCAGATATGTCTGCGAGCTGTCAGGCGGTGCGGATTATGTGGATGCGTTTGGACACAAGCAGTTGCAGGGAACAGCGGCGTATCTGGCGGGGTATCTTGGCGCTGAGATCGGCTGCAAGACGCGCAGCATTGAATTTTCGACATTGCAGCGCAGTGCGTCACATATGGCTTCGCGCGTGGATGTCAATGAGGCATTTATGGTCGGCGGCGCTGCGGTGAAGGCAGCCGACGAGGGCGACACAGGCAAGATGGTGGTGATCGACCGCGTGTCCGACGATCCATACATGAGCGCTGCGGGCATCTATGATGTGCACCGCATTGCCAACAATGAGAAGGTCGTGCCGAGAAACTGGGTGAACAGAGAGGGAAATTACGTGACCGATGAGTTCATCAATTACATTGAGCCATTGATTCAGGGAGATTATCAGCCGTTTATGGTCAATGGTCTGCCGCAGCATCTGGTTCTGCGCAAAAAATAAAATATGATATCATACTAGGAGGCAGTTTGATGGTACAGATCATAGACGGAAAGAAAATCTCGCAGGAGATTAAGGACGAACTCAGGGAAAAAGTATCCACGCTCAAAGCGCAGGGAAAAACAATCTGTCTGGCAGTGATTCAAGTGGGCAGTGACCCGGCGTCGAGCGTGTATGTCGGCAACAAGAAGAAGGCGTGTGCCTACATTGGCATCGAATCCTTAGCTTATGAGCTGCCGGAGGAGACAACCGAGCAGGAGCTGTTAGATTTGGTCAGAAAGCTCAATGCCGACGATAACGTAAATGGCATATTGGTACAGCTTCCATTGCCCGCACAGATTGACGAGCAGAAGGTTATCCAGACCATTGCGCCGGAGAAGGACGTGGACGGGTTTCATGAGAAGAGTGTCGGCGCGCTCTGCGTGGGCAGCAGGGGGTTTGTGTCGTGCACGCCGCTTGGCATTATCCAGCTTCTAAAACGCTCTCACATTGAAATCGCAGGAAAGCACTGTGTCGTGATTGGGCGCAGCAACATTGTAGGCAAACCGATGGCACTTTTACTGTTACGGGAAAATGGCACTGTCACGGTCTGCCATTCGCGCACACAGAATTTAAAAGAAATCACAAAGCAGGCGGATATTCTGGTTGTGGCAGTCGGAAAGCCGAAATTTGTGGACGATTCCTATGTAAAAGAAGGCGCCGTTGTCATTGATGTCGGCATCCACAGGGATGAGAACAATAAACTTTGCGGCGATGTCGATTATGAGAAGGTAGCGCCGCACACCAGTGCGATCACACCGGTTCCGGGCGGAGTGGGACCGATGACCATTGCGATGCTGATGTACAATTGTGTTTCTTCTATAGAAATAAGTTAAAAAACAAGTTGAATTATGGGACAGATGACACTATTTGACAGGGAGCTGCCGCAGCCGCTTGCGGCGCGGCTGCGCCCGCAGTCTTTGGAAGAATATGCAGGGCAGACACACCTGCTTGGCAAGGGAAAAGTGCTGCGCCGTTTAATAGAGAGCGATCAGGTCTCCTCCATGATTTTCTGGGGACCGCCCGGCGTAGGCAAGACGACGCTCGCGCGCATCATCGCAGGCAGGACGAAATCTGCCTTTATTGATTTCTCGGCAGTGACAAGCGGCATCAAGGAAATCCGCACCGTGATGGAGCAGGCAGAGCAGAACCGCCGCTTTGGCGAGCGGACGATCGTTTTCGTGGACGAGATTCACCGTTTTAACAAAGCACAGCAGGACGCCTTTCTGCCGTTTGTGGAGAAAGGCAGTATTATTTTGATTGGTGCGACGACAGAGAATCCGTCGTTTGAGATTAACAGCGCGCTCTTGTCGCGGTGCAAGGTATTTGTGCTCCACGCGCTCACAGAGGAGGAGCTCTCGGCGCTGCTGGCACGTGCGCTTACAGATGACAGAGGCTTTGGCATGCAGCAGGTGCATATATCGGATGAGATGCTTCACGCGATAGCAGCCTTTGCAAACGGAGATGCAAGAACGGCGCTCTCAACGCTGGAAATGGTCGTTTTAAATGGCGAAATTGACGAAAACGGAGCAGTCACAGTCACAGCGGAGACGTTAGAGCAGTGCACTGCCAAAAAGTCCTTATTGTATGATAAAAAGGGAGAGGAGCACTACAATCTGATCTCGGCGCTGCACAAATCCATGCGCAATTCAGACCCGGATGCCGCAGTGTACTGGCTTGCCCGCATGTTGGAAGCAGGCGAGGACCCGCTGTATGTGGCAAGGCGTGTCACGCGCTTTGCAAGTGAGGACGTGGGACTTGCAGACCCGCAGGCGCTCACGATTGCCGTGGCAGCATATCAGGCGTGCCATTTCATCGGGATGCCCGAGTGCAGTGTGCACCTGACACAGGCGGTCGTCTATCTGTCGCTTGCACCCAAGTCCAACGCGCTCTACATGGCATATGAACATGCGAAACTGGATGCCCTAGAGCAGCTTGCCGAACCGGTGCCGCTCGTGATACGCAATGCAGTCACAGAGCTGATGGGCGCACTGGACTATGGAAAAGGCTATCAGTACGCCCATGACACCGAGGAGAAGATCGCGCATATGCAGTGTCTGCCGGATTCCCTTCTGGACAGGCGGTATTACCAGCCGACCACGCAGGGGCAGGAGGCAGCTTATAAAAAGCGGCTGGAACAGATTATGGACTGGAAGGCGCAGGACAAAGTTCGCACTCCCGGAAAAGATGATTGACCGCAATATGATATTCTGTGTAGTTGGATGCCTTGCGGATTTTCTTTAAGTGCTTGTCAGGGGCGGCAAAACTTTCACTCAGATACGTCCACAGATCTTTCATCTTGAAAAGGGTGGGCGTCTCTCCCGGCATTTGTGCGGCATAACCCTCAAAGATTTCGTCATGGAAGGCTTTGAGGGTTTCTATTTTAAGAGATTCTGTTTTCAGCGGTTCTTTTGGGCAGGTACATTCCGGGGTGCACTGTCTAAGCTGTGCCGGCAGCGCCGGATTTTTCAGGATGCCGCGCCCGATCATGATACGGTCTGTCTGCGGCAGTCTGTCTAACAGAGTTTCATAGCTTTTTTTCGAGACGATATCGCCGTTGTAGCACAGAGGCGTGTGTGGCAGCGCTGCCACGGCAGCCTCGAAGGCTTCTGCGTGCGGTTTATACTGATAAAATTCTTTTTGCAGGCGCGGGTGGACAATCAGCTCCTCCAATGGATATTTCTGGTATATCTCAAGAATGCGCGCCCACTCTGCGACGGATTCGATGCCAATCCTTGTCTTGATGGAAATGCGGACTGGGGACTTCTCGTATATTTCGTATAAAAAGCGATCCAGCGCATCCGGGATGCTCAAAAATCCAGCGCCGCGCTTTCTGGAAACGACGGTGCCAGAGGGACAGCCGAGGTTGAGATTTACAGTCTGATAGCCGTAGCCTGCGATTTTTCCGGCAATCAGTAAAAACTCTTCCGCGCGGTTTGTCAGAATCTGCGGCACGACATTCAGATTTTGATTGTGCTCTGGCAGGATTTCGTTCAGTTCTCGTCGGTTTAATTTTTTGCTGGCGATAAACGGCGTGAAATACTTGTCGATGCCGCCGAAGTGATGATGGTATGCATTTCTATAAATATAGGTAGTGATTCCCTCCATGGGGGCTAAATAAATTTTCATAAGACTCCTATCTGAATTTGAATCAAAATGATGTACTAGCCTCATTATAAACGATAGAATTGGATTGTCAACTTTTAGGAGTTCCTTAATCTGTTTTTAATCTAAACCGCATTTTTGATTAATTTTGATTGTTTATAGTAATATCATCAACAGTGAGCAGCAAAAAACACTGAGAACTGATATAAGAGCAAATGCAAAAAGGAGAGAAAAAAATGGATAATTTTGAAAAGGTAGAAAAGTTAAGAGAACATGCAAATGTGACCTATGAGGAGGCAAAGCAGGCACTGGAAAACAGCAACTGGGATATCCTCGACGCGATGATTTACTTAGAGCAGGGCGGAAAAGTACATGGACCGGAGCAGTCAAGCTACACGACACAGACAGAGAAGGTAAAGATTGATATTGAGGAGAAGGAGAGCAAATCAACCTTTTCTGACAACCTGAAACGGTTCGGAGACTGGTGTCTGGGGCTGATCGAGAAAGGAAACAACAACAGTTTCTGCGTGGAGCGTGACAACAAGGAAATATTCCGTATGCCGATTACCCTGCTGGTGGTACTGCTGTTCTTTTCATTTTGGGTGATCGTTCCGCTACTGGTGGTTGGGCTGTTCTTTAATATGAGATATCAGTTTACGGGACCGGATGTAAGAAGCGTGGACATTGATCTCAATAAGGCGATGGACAGTGCGGCGGAAGCGGCGGAGAGCATCAAGAGCGAGTTTGGCGGCGCAGCAAAGGACGAGGAGAATTAATTTTATATACGAAAGAAACAGGCTGACTATTTCGGATAGTCGGTCTTTCGTGCATTTTTATAAACAGACGTGGTGGGAATATGCACCCAAAGCAGTGTGTGGGTGGTGGAAAAGCGTAAGAGGAGGAAGACATGGCAGTGACAGTTTTGATCGTGGAGGATGAGGAGAAGATTGGGCGTTTTCTGGAATTGGAGCTTCTGCATGAGGGCTATGAGGTCATGAAGGCGGTCAATGGCAGAGATGGGCTTGAGAAGGCGCTTGGCGGCAGGGCAGATCTGGTGGTGCTGGATGTGATGCTGCCGGAATTAAATGGGTTTGAGGTGCTGCGGCGGCTGCGCAAAAATTCTGACATACCTGTCATTATGCTCACGGCGCGCGATGAGGTGATGGATAAGGTTGCCGGGCTGGACGGCGGTGCGGACGACTACATGACAAAGCCGTTTGCCATCGAGGAGCTGCTTGCGCGCATCCGCTTGGTGCTCAAGAAACGCGGCGGTGCGGTCAGTGAAGACAAGAGTCATCTTGGAATAGGGAAGCTTCATATGGATGTGCAGCGTTATGAGGTCAGCTATGACGGGCAGCAGATCGAGCTGACACACCGGGAGTTTGAGCTGCTGCGCGTGCTGTTGGAGAATAAAAATATTGTGATCTCAAGAGATACGCTTCTGGAAAAGGTGTGCGGTTATGACTATATGGGCGAAACCAATATTATTGATGTGTATGTCCGCTATCTTCGCAGTAAGATTGATGATGTGTATCAGGTGAAAATCATTCAGACGGTGCGCGGCGTGGGATATTGTATCAAAGAGGAGTAGCATGAAAAAGATGAAAAAAAGACCATTTGATACCGTGCGGGTGACTTCCATTGCCAGAAAGATCAATCTGAATCATATGGGACGCCTGTTTTTGACGTATATTGCGACAGATGTGCTGGTATTTGCGCTGCTGTCAGCGATTTTTGTCGTGGGCATGGATTTGCAGATGGCAGGAAACTTTTCCTTTCATTATACAAGAGAATTTTCGTATAAGATTGACCTGTGGAGTGCGGTCTATACCGTGTCGGACAGCGCGGGGCAGGTATTGTATCAGATTCCGGCAGGCATGTGGTTTTACCTGTTTCGCATGGGCGCCTTGGTGCTCATGGTGATGCAGATTCTGGATTTAATTATGATGGCTTTTTCCGGTACGGCGCAGGTGCGCAGGGAACTTCGCCCGCTGAACCAGATCGCGGCGCGGGCGCAGGAGCTCAGCGAGATGGCATTTGACGAGACAAAGTATCACAGTCTGGAAGATGCGATCTCCAATCTCAGGGTCGATGCCATGGAAAATGGTATCCATATGCACGACAAGGATTTGCAGGGGATTGAGACTGCCCTGAATGGACTGCTTGAGCGCATCCGCGCCTCGTATAAACAGCAGACGCAGTTTGTGTCAGACGCCTCGCATGAACTGCGCACGCCGATCGCGGTGATACAGGGCTATGTCAACATGCTTGACCGCTGGGGAAAGAAGGACACGGCGATCTTAGAGGAGTCCATTGAGGCGATCAAAAATGAAGCCAATCACATGCAGAAGCTGGTGGAGCAGCTCTTGTTTCTGGCGCGCGGCGACTCGAACCGGCAGAATCTGGACATGAAAAATCAGGAGCTGAACAGTATTTTGCGGGAGGTCTATGAGGAATCGCTGATGATTGATGAAAATCACCGCTATCGCTTTGAGGAGTCTGGTACTGTCGAGGTATACGGCGACAGTGATATGCTCAAGCAGTCGGCAAGGATTCTCATCGACAATGCGGCAAAGTACACAAAACAGGGCGAGGAGATTTTGATACGCGTGGGCGCATGGAAGGACGGTTCGCCCTTTTATGGCATACAGGACAATGGAATCGGCATGTCGCAGGAGGATGTCGCGCACGCGTTTGACCGTTTCTACAGGGCGGACTCCGTGCGCAACAGCAAGACAGGCGGCACAGGGCTTGGGCTGTCGATTGCGAAGTGGATTGTGGATAAGCATCAGGGGTATTATGATATCGTGAGCCGCGAGGGGCTGGGGACACGGTTTAGTGTGGTGTTTCCGCGGTATACAGCGCAGGAGCGGCAGTGACGGCGGAGAGGTCCTCGGTGGGGATATCCAGCAGCGGAGCAGTCAATAGGCTCAGATTGCAGAGCAGCCAGATCACCAGCAGTAAGACCGCAAATAGATAGGCAAGGATTCTCAGGATACGCAGGACAGGGGGCGTTTTTTTCCTGCACTGGTCGGCGATTTTCTTATAATAAGCATCGGCGGCAATAGTTGGGGGCTGGCAGTCGGACTTTAATGATTCCAATACCTGCTGCCGATGCAGGATTTCGATGATTTCCTGATGATGTTGATTCATTTTCTGAGACATCCTTTCTTGATTAAAGTAGACTTAAACGTAGAAAAACAGGGTTTATATGAGAAAACTTGCTGTTAAGATCGGCAGGAGGACTCCTAGGATTCTGATGACAACCCCTATCCACGGATGCTGGTCTCTGATAGATGCATAGGGATAGAAAAGATTGCCCAACAGAAAGATATCCAGCCCAAATACAGGTATCAGTATCATCAGGACAGATGTCAGTATCTGTTTGAAATCCGTATAGAGAGCAGCAGGCAGGGACATGCCGATCGCACAGTAATAGTATGAAGCGATACCTATATACAAAGGATTTTCGGTTCGAAAACCAGGAATCCTGTGCAGGAATTTGCTCGGCGAGAGAAGTTCAATCACAAGCAGGATTTCTTTTTTCAGGTGTGTGGCGCTTCGGTAGCGGTGGGCGTAATCCAGCGTGCATTTGTTGATGATTCTGCGAACACGGGGGCTGAGCTTTTCTGGTGCGGACTCTTTTGGGGAGTTTCCAGTCAGCATGTAGCAAAGAATACAGCCAAGGGAGTAGAGATCTGCGCGGTCTGTGGGATATTTATAATCCAGCGTTTCCGGTGCAGTATAATTGATCGTGCCCTCTGCGACAGTGACTTTATAGTTTTGATTTTTTTGTTTTCTGGCAATGTCAAAATCGATGATCTTCATGGCGACCGTGTGATGAATGCCCGGGATTTTGGGATAGGGGCAGTCTGTCAGAGGGAATCGGTCCGTGAGCATGATATTCTGCGGAGAGAGATCACCGTGTACGATGTGAAGCCTGCACAGCGTTTCGAGTCCTTCACATAACTGCATCGCAAAGATCAGCGCCTCCAGTTCGGTCAGACATCCGAATTGGCAGATATAATCCTCCAGAGAAAGATTGTGCTGTTCACACAGTGTTTGGGTGGTGTACTGAAGGGAGGACGGCTTGCGGATAAACTCATTCAGGGTAATATAAAAACTGCCTGCGGGAAGGACGCCGTAGACTGTCTCGAGGTATGGATTCCAGATCGCACTGATTTTTTTGTAATTTTCTGCTTGTTCTTTCATGATCTCTTTGATGACGAGTGCGGTCATGTCTGGTGCCATGACTGCGTACTCATCTCTAAGGATACCAAGGTAAGTGGTATAGTAGTGCTGGTCGCGCTTGCGTTTGGGCGCTGAGAGCTGGTCAATAAAATCAAAGTCGATATAGTCATCCAAGAGCGCCTGTATATCAAGGATACGCAATGATTCTTTCATGGATTTTTCCTCTTGTCGTACAGATCATTCAGTCCGTTTCGAAGCAGATGTTCATTGGTTTCATCCAACGTCATGCCTTTCTTAATGCACCGGAGAATCTCAAAATCCCGCCGGTTTTTGCTATACAGGTCTGTGCTGCCCAGACGGTGCAGCATCTGAGAGGTCTCTGGGATCGTATATTTTAGCGTGATGCAGATCGCGATGAGCTTGTCGCGTCCAAATTTTTTCTTCCCATTCAGAAATTCATTCAAATGTGACGACGAAATGTAACATGCAGTCGCAAACTTTGAAAAGCTTTTGAACTTGTCTAAGATTGCGCGGGACAACTGATTGAGCTGAGCTTTGGGTTCCACAAAGTCGATCGCATTTGTATCAATGGTGTTTCCGCTTTCTATTTCTTTTAATATTTCTTCTGTACTTAATTTTTTCTGATAATTCATCGTATTTCCTCTTATTCTAAAGTATTCGCTGACAGCGAATGACAGAATTTTTCATAAGCAGTATGATTAGTATGATGAATGCGATATCTATTTGCATAGCATAGCAGGGAATGTATGTTAAGTCAATTATTTTTTTATGAGCTGGGGGGAAATGATGAAATTATTGGGGAAAATTGTCAGATGGATTTTTGGGGTTTTATGGATTTTATGCGGGGTGTCGGCGGCGGGGGCAAACTGCCTTGAGACAGGCATTTTATTAGGAATATCGGGGCTGCTGCTGCTACCGCCGGTCATAAACAAGATACCGGAATTTCGGCATAAGAGGGGAATACTGACCGCAGGCAGTATCGCTGTGTTTTTCCTCTCGTTTGTTTTTATACCACTGCCAGATGCATCGGAAGCGGTAGTGGTTGATGATACAGCGGATGAGGCGGCGCAGGCAAAGTCGGAAGTGAAACCAGAGCCAGCATCGGAGCCAGTGCAGTCACAACCAGCAAAGCCTGAGCCGTCTGCCAAGAAAAGTAAAGAGAATGCGAAAGACGCGAAAACAGCGGCAAAATCTGAAAAGAAGGAGGAAGCCAGCGAAAAGTTTGACAAAAAAGCATTAAAAGAATGGCTAGAGGAAAAGCTGTCTCAGAATGAAAGTGTGACTGATAAAGAGCGCAAAAAGTGGGAAAAAGTAAAGGAAGAAGCGTTTCTGCCAATCTGGAAGGAGATAGTCTTAGAGGATGTCGAGTCTCTGGGAAATGATTATGACAGAATTGTTTATCACATGGAGCAGGCGCAGGATATCTATGGAGCGCTTTATGGTTTTGAGGGGAATCAGATCAGCGGTATCAGGCAGATTGTAGACGATCTATCCGCGCTGTTGGACGAAAATAAGCAGCTTAGGTCAAAATACAGCGCTGATTTGGAAAAAATAAATGCCAATTATCAAGTTGCATCATTTTATATAACACAACGACTGGAACAGTCTTATTCTGATAACATCCTTGGCAGGCTGCAAAAGGAGGTTGACAGCTATCAGCCGCAGAATGCATCAGATTGGGTGGCATATGATGTAGAATATATATGGGAGGACACACCGACGGCGGGTGATACTTTCAGAATTATCCATGTGGATAGCCTGAATCCCTTTCCACAGCAGGGGGCATATGAGGTTGCCTATTATGACACAGGGAGCACGACGCAGATCAGCAACAGCCGCGGTTTTGTACAGGAGGTTCCGGTTTATCAGATGATCGAAAACACCACAGAATTTGAAAATGATGTCAGTGAGTGTTTGTATATTAATGGTCTGTGCATGGATAACTATCATTTGTTGAGGCAGATACTCAGCGGAGAGGTTCTGTCTGAGCAGGATGTCTCACAGCTTCCGACAGCGGAGATAGACGCCGATGGCGGCAAATTTTTTGTTGGCAAGTGGGCGGATGCAAACAGTGAATGGCTGTATATGGAGATCACCTGTAAGGATGGTGAACATTATCAGATCGAAATAAGTGACAGACTGTCCTCCTCAGAGTTTGTCACATGGTCATTCACAGGGGTATATGATGCGCGTATAGATGGGCTGGTGTACAGCGGTGGGAAACGCTGCGATCTGTATCAGTTGGAAGAAACGGTAAGCTATACGGATGGAAAAGGAACATTCCTGCACGGCGAGGGTCAATCAATCTTATGGAACGATAATAAAGAAGGATATGGGGAATATGCCAGCTTTTGGCAGGCAGAGTAAACGTTTAAAAGGAAGGATAATCCTCAAAAAAATCTTCAATCGGTTTGTGCAGTACTTTGGATAATCCGTATAATTCCAGATCAGTGACCGTTCTGCTGCCGTCCTCGATGCGCGATATGGAACCACGACAAATATAAACCGCCTCTGTTTCAAGGCGATCAGAAAGCATCTGCTGGCTTAGCTTCTGTTCTGTCCTGAATTGCCGCAGTTTCGTGCCAATCATATTGCATTTTTGAACCGGAGTTACAGTGAGCCGTTTCATTTTACCACCTATAGATCTTGTACATGCTTAAAAACGTTAAAAATATATTTCATGTTAACATAAAAAATAGAATTACTGGTCCTAGCATAAGACGAAAAATGAATTAACCAGTGTTTTTGATGTGCAGATTTTTATATATGTCTTGTAATAGGACGAATGTTGTGTTATGATTATATCAGTTATTATAGTCCTATTATAAGACAAAACTGATCAGTTATTCCCGCTTTGCAAAAATACCACTGAAAAGTGCTAGAAAAGATAAGGAACTGTAGAAAAATTGTTAAGAAACGATATGCGATATATTGTTTGGTAAAATTCGAAGAAGCTATTTATGGAGATGAAAAAATGTTTGGAAAACGAAAAAAAGTGGAAAGTGTTACAGTTGTAACTACAAAAGAACAGTTAAAAGCTGCCGTTAATAGAAAGGACGTCTGTATTGAAATAAAGGGAGAACTGGCAGGGAAAATGAAGTGGATGGCAAAATTGTCCAAAAAGAAAGTAGCAATCATTATAACATGTCTTACGTCATCAGCAGTAGTTCCCGCAGTGGCACCCGTTGCCGGAATCCCTGCGGCAGCCAGCGCAGTAGCACCCGTTGCCACAGGGATTGGAGCAACTGAAGCAGCTTGCGTGATCAGTGTAGTAGGAATTATGGGAGCAGTGGGTGTTGTAGCGATGTTTAAAAATTATGATATGGAGTTTAAGGCGGGCAGTAATGTACTGCGGCTTACAGCAAATAAATAAACCAAAGATATAGTAAAGAACGAATTTGCACACTATGAAAGGAGTATGGTTATAAATATGGCAGGAAGAAAATGTCCCGCTTGCGGTCAACTGACTTTTTTTGTAAACGGAAGGAACGGTGAATGCAAAAACTGCGGCTATAAGATGCAGGTTCCGCCGAATGAAGGGAGAGGAGGCAAAGGTAAAAAATGTTTAAACTGCAATAAGTTTACGGTTTTTAATGGAATATGTAATAGTTGTGGGGCACGATATACGCAGTAAAATAAAAACAATAAAAAACATAGATATATGGAGGAAGAAACATGGGAAAGTCTAAAGTACAAATGCCAAAAGAGTTAGAAAAAAAATGCAAGATTGCGATACATACGGCAACAACAGCTGCCGCAGCGGCGGGAGCGATTCCGATACCAATGTCTGATGCAATACCTATAACAGCTGCGCAAATAGGAATGATTGTATCATTAGGAAAAATTTTTGGAATAACATTATCCCAAGCGGCAGCGAAGTCCATTGCAGGTGTTGCATTGACACAGCAAGCAGGAAGGGCACTTGTTGCAAATTTGTTAAAAGCTATTCCGGGGGCAGGGACAATACTTGGAAGTGTTATAAGTGCGTCCACAGCTGTGGCATTAACGGAAGCATTAGGATGGATTGTTGCAGATGATTTTTTCAGACTGTATAACGGAGAAGAACCAGAAAATATTGTAGAAACGGCAGGAGACTTAAAAGGGGCATTTGAAGGTTTGGGAATGCATCACAAATAGGACAGAAAAGCAGTGCTGCTGCTTCGTGAACTATCGGAACTGATGGATGCGGTTGACAAAGGATTGTGACAGTGATGAAGAATCAAAGTTTTATGGCAAGACCCGAGTGGGAACTATGGCTATGCCCGGTATGTCACAAAAAATTAGGCATCAGCGAAATGTTCCAACGGCGGATGCACAAGATCTGTAGGTGCAGAAAGTGTGGCAGTATCATTGATGAAAGATTTATAAGGTGGTAAACAGCAGCGAAGATGAAACGATAGAGTTTGCAAGAAAGGCGATGGAAGCTGATATTGGCGAAAAGGCAAAGGAAGTGAAAGTATGCACCGGAAGAAGTTGCAGATCGTTCCGTATTATGGAACGCTTGAATTTGAAGTGAAAAAATGATATGATAAAGGCACAAAAAGGAAGGAATTAAGAGATGGCAAATATATATGACGGGGCATTTCGGACAATATTAAATGATTGCCGGAAACTGATAATCCCCGTAATCAATGAAATTTTCAGCGAAACATATATAGGGGACGAAGAAATCCGCTTTTTTCCAAATGAACATTTTTTAGATCAGCAGGACGAAGCGGACAAGGAACGGATTACGGACACGAATTTTACGGTTTTCGGGAAGGTACCGAAAAAATACCATGTTGAGTGTGAAAGCAGCCTGCCGGACGGAAGAATCACCATAAGGCTTTTTGAATATGACGCACAAATTGCACTTGACGAGGGTGAAGTTACGGAGGAAACGCTGACTGTGACATTTCCTAATACGGCAGTTCTGTATCTCCGCACTTACAAAAAGACACCGGACAAAATGAAATATGTGATTGTTACACCGGGCGGAACGATTCAGTACGATGTACCGATTATGAAAGTGCAGACGTATTCACTGGACGATATTTTTGAAAAACGCCTGCTGATGTTAATCCCGTTTTATATTTTTTCACATGAGAGCAGCTTTTCGGAGTATAATAGTAACGAGCAGAAACTGGAAAAACTGAAAGCAGAGTATCAGGTGATTCTGGAAAAACTTGATGGACTGGAACAGCAGGAAGTGATCGGGGCGTTTGATAAACGCACAATCATAGAACTTTCTGGCGATGTGATTAAAGAGATTGCACAGAAATACGAAAATGTGCAGAAAGGCGTAGGTGATATGATGAGCGGAGCATTGATTGAAACAAGTGCAAGGACTATTTTAAATCAGGGAAAAAGTGAGGGAATTAGCGAAACGAAAAAGGAAACTGCACTCAGAATGCTGAAAAGAGGAAAAATGACGGTTGAGGAAATTGCTGAGGATTCAGGTCTTAGTGTTGCGGAAGTGGAGCAACTCGCAGAACTTCAGTCAGTGTAAAGTGATCGTGTTAGAATATATAAAAAACGGTAATTTGATTTTGATGAAACTATTCATGGCATATATACTTGCTTTATTGGACTGCTGCCCAAATTATTTAGCACAATATAAGTATAAATCCAAACCACTTTTTCCGCATCTTTTACATGTGCAGATTTTGAATAAAGTAGTTTGGATTTTTTTGTACGGACAGTGAAATATTAGAGCTAACTTATTCCGAATAATCCATAAGCTCTCAGCACCCGACTGCGCATGTCTCCTCAGGTAATTTCTGTTTTTCTTCACAAATAAGCCATATACGATTTCTTGCCTGTCTGGCATAAAACTCATTTCCATCCGCTGAGTTCTTAATAATATCAAATGTATGCGCAATGTTTTCATCTATTTTTATCAGCCTCTATATCCCACCATTCTCCAGCAATTTCTCGAAAGAGGATTAATCCGGCAGCGGCAGCGAAAATCGCTTTTTCAGCCACTCTCCCGCCAGATCCGCCCATTTTGCCGCATCCGGATATACCTGCGACAGGGATTCTGCCGAAGACTGGTCCGAAAGCGCCAGACCGTGGGGGCCTTTCTCAAAAATATGCAGTTCAAACGGAATCTTCTTATCTGCCAGCGCATGTGCCATCCGGATCGAATGCTGCACCGGGACCAGTTCATCCTCTGCCGTTGCCCACAGAAAGACAGGCGGCATATGCTCCGTCACATTTCTTGCCGGACTCACTGCTGCCAGAACCTCATCCGAAGACTCCGCCTCTCCCAAAAACGCCGTATTGGAAGCCGCAAAAAATTCACGATCCATGGGACTGGCGCCCTTTACGGCCTCTTTCATGTAGATATAATCACTGAGCATATACCCCAGAATGGCTGCCGCAGGGCGGAACAGTTCCTTCTCTTTTCCGAAATGTCCGCTGATCATATCCGTATGCCAGTTTGCCGCATACATTGCGGCATTGTGCGCCCCGGCAGAGAAGCCGCAGACCGCGATTCGGTCTACATCCACCATCCACTCCCTTGCATGCTCCCGCACGATCAGCATAGCCTGTCCGATCTCCCGCACAGGCACAGGATTCTGACAATGTGCTTTCGCTGTCAAAGGCTTCGACAGATCCGGAAACGCGCCCGTGCCTTCACAATACGTAGAATATCTCAGTACAAACGCATGATATCCCATGGAGGCAAATTTTAACGCAATCGGCTCCGCCTCACGGTCCGAGCAGTTAAAATATCCGCCGCCCGGGCAGATGATCACTGCCGGCCGGTCTTTCCCGTTCAGAAGCTCCGGGGAATCCTGCAAGATGTATGTTGTCAATGTAACATCCTTCCTGTCGTCATATAAATAGATTACATTACTCTGCATCGCTTTTTCTCCTTTTCTTTTTTACAGAACAAAACCGCGCAGCGCCTGAGCGATCCTGTTCCAAACATTGCATATACAGTCAGCGCCAAATGGCTCTAACCCATATCCGTCACTCCACAGCCAGCTCCGACAATTCCTCAACCGCCTGCCACAGCTTCTCCGGCTCAAAAGGCAGAAATCCTTTATGGGAAATATCCTCCAGCGTATTCGCCCCCAGCTCCGGATCGCCGGACGCTGCGATTCCCGCAATTGCAGGCGCATATTTTGCCAGCACTTTCATAGCATTTCCATCCGCCGCGATTCGGTTCAACGTGGTATCCTTGCTGTATGGCTTCCGGTAATCCGTCTCCGGCACATAGCAGTATTCATAGACCCCCGCCCCCAGTGTCACGCTCTTTTCCTGATAGCCCGGAAGCTCCACAACCGCCTCACAGTTGAACGGCACTTCCACCTGCACGCGCATCTTTCCGTCCCTGCAGATCTCATAATTGCAGACATAGTTTCCAGAAACCGAATTGTAACTGCATTCCATTTTTCTCAGGCGGATGTCCGGATGGGGCGCGATCACCGCTTTTGCAAATCCCGGCTCCAGCGGACGGATGCCGGCTGCGTAAGCGTATACAAATTCCATCACGGAGCCGTAAGAATAATGGTTCAGGGAGTTCATCCCGGTGTCGCTGATGGTCCCGTCCTCTCCCACAGAGTTCCACCGCTCCCAGATGGTGGTAGCCCCCAGGTTGACGCTGTAGAGCCAGCTTGGGAAACCTTCCTTTAAGAGAAAATCATAGGCCAGCTCAAACAATCCGGCTTCCGCCAGCACGGTGCACAAAAGGGGCGCCCCCACGAAGCCGCATTTGATCTGATGGCAGTCCTGCATCAAACGCTGCTTAAACTGGCCGATCAGCTTCTGGCGATCCTTGTATACATGGAATTTCAGCGCGATCACATAAGCCGCCTGGGTATCAATGGCAAGCCTGCCGCTGGGTGTATAGAACTCCCGCAGAACCGCTTCATAGATCTTCTCCTCCAGTTCCTGATACCGCTTCGCGTCCTCCATTTTTCCCAGACGCCCGGCCGCCTCCCGGACGATCTGCACGGAGCGGTAATAGTAAACGGAGGCAATGAAGTCGTCGTTGGTGCTGCCCTTGAAGCTGGTAGGCGTCGGCCCGTCCAGTGCCAGCCAGTCCCCGAAATGAAATCCGAAGTTGTACAGGTACTGCCTGCCGCCCCTGGCCGCATCCTGCCGGTCGATATACTCCACCCAGTCCCGCATCAACGGGTAGCAATACTCCAGCTCTTCGGCGGTTCCGTAATACCGATACAGCACATGGGGAACAAATGTGGCCACATCCCCCCACACGCTCCCGCAGTCCGGCTTGTGTCCGATGTTGGGCACATAGTTGGGAATCCCACCGTCTAAAAACCTCTGCTCATCCCGCAGATCTTTCATGAATTTGTGGAAAAATGCCCTGGTATCCATATGGTAGCTTGCCGTAGGCGCAAAGACCTGGGCGTCGCCTGTCCAGCCCAGGCGTTCGCTTCTCTGGGGGCAGTCCGTGGGCATGTCGATGAAATTGCCCTTTAAACCCCACACTGTATTTTCATACAGGCGGTTGATCTTCTCATTGTTCGTCCGGATATATCCGGTCCGCTCAATGTCCGAATACAGCACCTTTCCTGTAAACGCTTCTTTTCTGCATTCTCCCGGCCATCCGGTGAGACGGATATAGCGGAATCCGAAAAATGTAAAATGGGGCCGGATTTTTTTCGCTGTGCCGTCGGAAATGTATGTAAATGTAGATACTGCGTCCCGGTAGTTGCCGTGGTAAAAATTCCCCTCCTGCAGGATCTCGGCACATTCCAGCGTGATCTTCGTCCCCTTCGGAAACGCCGCGTCAAATTCCACAAATCCGGCAAAGTTCTGTCCGAAGTCCAGCACGGTTTCTCCCGCCGGGGTGTGAATGATCTCCTGTACCGCCAGTTCTTCCATAGCCAGCACCGGAAGACTTAAGCGATCCATGAGGTGACTCTTCACCAGATTTTTCGTCCCCTCATTTTCCTCCGGATGCTCCAGGACATTCACCGGTTTCCATGGATTTTCCTTCCCCTCCCAGAGCAGTTCATTATAGATCTCCCCGTCATAAATGCCGGAATCCTCGATCATAGAGCCTCTGTATTCCCAGCTTCCGTCCGTGCAAATGACATCCTCTGTGCCGTCCTCGTATTCGAGATGCAGCTCCCCGATCGCCGCCATCCGGTCCCCGTAGTTGTGTTTCTGCAGCTCCAGGCCGAATACGCCCATGTACCAGCCTTTTCCAAGGAGAAATTCCAGCGTGTTTTCTCCCTGCGCCAATCCTTCCGCCGGGAAGGTCAGCACCTGGATGTTGGTCTCATACTGGGTCACATAAGGCGCAAGATATTCCTGCCCCAGCTTTTCCCCGTTCATATACAACTCGAACAATCCTACGCCGGTGCCGTAGATCCTGGCCCTTTTAACCGGCTTTTCCACGGAAAATACTTTGCGCAGCACCGGGTGAAAGCGGTCCTCTTTTTTCGCCGAGATCCACTGTGCCTTCCACGGCTCCTCCATCTTTCCGGTCTCAAATACGTATGTGCCGCTGACCGCCGAATCCCCCTGGTCCCCGGTCACCGCGACCCGGTAATAATATGTAGTCCTGGGCTTAAGCTCCATACACAGGGTTTCCCCCTGCTGCTTTAAGTCCGCGCCTTCCTTTGTGAAAATTATTTCGCAAAAATCTTCATCTGCACTGACCTCTATTTTCACATTTGCCTGTTTTTGACTCTTCGCATGTGTTACTTTCCACGAACAGATGATACTGTCCATGTGGAATCCCACCGGATTATTTACTCCATTGATTTTTAAATCCTGAATCTGCATTTCTTTTCTCCTCTCCTCTTCTCCCCAAATCTGCAATCTGCGGATATGGGAAAAGAGTATCCCACCGGTCGATCCCTGTGAAATACTCTCCATTCCCGTCTTTCCATCCGCAATCGGATATCAATACTATTCTGCTCCGTTTGCTTCGTGCTCTGCCGCGATTTTCTTCTTCATCTCCGCAATCTCCGGGAAATATTTCTTCAATGGATAGAAGATCATGATCACCAGGATCGCAGCGGAAACCAGCGCCGGAACGAGAAAACGAACCATATTGGTACCCGTAACTGCCGTCTGGGACTGTCCGAACGGTCCTAACTGCGCGTCGAATCCGCAGATCGCCAGAATTGCCAGCATACCGGAATTGGTAATGGTATTGCCGCACTTCTGCGCAAATCCCTTCACGGATGAGATGATGCCGTTCAGCTGTTTTCCTTCCTTGAGCATAATGAAGTCAATCGTATCATTTACAAGCACATTCACCAACGCGTTTACCATAGAGCCTACTGCCGTTGCCACAAAGGACAGGATACAGCAGTACATAAAGTTCATACGCCCTGTAAAATACAGGATTACATAGCATATAATCGTCAGAATCTGTGAAATGATCATCGCCTTATATCCTGTCTTGAACTTTTTCAGGAAAATCGGCATCAGCACTACCATGGAAATCAGCGCGCCCATGGAGATGAATCCCATATAAGTGGAAATGGTGCCTCCGATCGTTGCCCCGATCGCCGCCTCGTCCATCGTCGCAAAATCGACTCTTTGCCCTGCCAGAATATACTGTGCATAATATACGGAGGAGGTGAACATAAATCCATAAGAAACCGCTGCCAGACACCATACTACCATCACCGGCCAGATTTCTTTATGACGGAACACGTAAACCAGCTGCTTCAATCCGCCTTCCCCTTTTTCCTTCGGCATGACATAGCGTTCTTCCGATGTCTTGTACAAGCCCCAGAAGGAAATGATCGCGAATACGGCGTAAAAGCACATCAGGTTCCGGTAGCTTCCGAAGATTTCAACCAGCTGTGTGGAAAATGTAGAAGCAATTGTAAACATCAGAGCACATACGCCAGCGCCCTTTGCGACCACATCATTGCGCTCCTCATCGTCCAGCGTCATAGCCGGAAGGATTGCCATCTGCGGCATGGTATATGCCGTTACGATCATCCCATAGAACATGTAGGTAATGCACACGTAAATACATTTTTTCATCGGGCTTCCCTGGATGAATCCCGGGTTGCTGAACAGCAGGAACATATCAACCAGCAGAAAGATCGGTGTAAATGTAAACCAGGTGCGGTACCGCCCCCATCTCGGTTTTACCGTATCACAGATCACTCCCATGATCGGGTCATTGATGGCATCCCACAGGGTACAGATCAGCAAAATAACCGACAACTGCGCGGCCGTGATTCCGATGGTCTCCTGTACATACAGTGAAAAATAACTTGCGATTGTCGCCGCGATCGCCATTGCGCCGCCATTTACGGATGTGGCATGGAACCAGATAAATGGTTTGCCGAGTTTCCCTTGCTTTGCCTGGGTTTTTGTTACTTCATTACTCATTTGCTTCATTCCCTTTCTCTTTATTTGATACAGGGTCAATTCTTTTTTCCGCCGCCCTTCCTCACATGCGGCCGGCAGTCCTTCCTGTTCGCTCCCTGTATCTTATAAGCCTATGATACACAATGGGAATCCCTTTTTGAATGTAGTTTTTTCATATGTACCCGACGTTTTTTACCATCAATCTACTTAAAATCGTACAAATCCGGCGCCTTTTCATATTTTCCCGACATTTTTTCATATCCGCTGCAGCCGCGCTCCGGCGCAAGTGTGCGTCAAGACGCACACTTTTCTTGTTCTATAGGAAACTTCTCCGAATTTTCCTATTAACAAAAACCCTCCGGGGGATGCGCACTGCGCGCATAAGGAAAATAGCTGCTGTTGCAGCTGCGCTCCGGCGCAAGTGTGCGTCAAGACGCACACTTTTCTTATATGCGGATTTCCCGGCTCAGTTCCGCCCGGGAGTCTCCTCCCACGTAGACCTTCAAGATGCCCTCGCAGGGAACCTCCTCGATATTCCAGTCGTAATAGCTTAATTCCGCAAACGGAATCACAAAATCCACCGTTTTTGTCTCACCTGCCCTCAGGCTGATCTTCTCAAACCCTTTGAGCTGCCGTACCGGGCGCACCCGTTTTGCGGCCACCTCCTGTACATAGCACTGTACGATCTCGTCCCCGCCCCGGCTGCCCGTATTGGTCACGGATACCGATACATGCACTGCTTCCCCTGTCTGTTCTGCCGCCAGATTGTCATAGGCAAAGGTCGTATAGGACAGGCCGTAGCCGAAGGGATAAACCGGCTCCACCGGGGCATCCAGGTATTTGGACGTAAACTTGGATTTTCCGCCCGGCCTTCCGGTGTTGATATGCGCATAATACATGGGGCATTGTCCAGATGCCGCCGGGAAGGTCGCGGTCAGCTTGCCGGAGGGGTTCACATCACCAAAAAGCACGTCCAGGATGGCCGGGCCAGCCTCCACCCCCGGATGCCATGCCTCCAGAATGGCCGGTACATGCTCTGCCAGCTCCGGGATGGCTAAGGGCCTGCCGTTGAACAAAACGACTGCTACCGGCTTGCCGGTGGCCAGCAGGTCACGGACCAGCGCCAGGTTCTCTTTTCCCAGTGTAATGTCTGCCCGGCTTGCCGCCTCACCGCTCTCTTCCTTCTGCTCTCCGATGGCCGCCACAAGGACGTCGGAGGATGCAGCGATCTTGAGCAGGTCTTTCCCGTCTTCACTGTACTGATAAGAAATGCCCCTTGCCCCGCAGGCTTCCACGATGCTGACACAGTCCTCCGGCCTTGCCCCGATGGCCCAGGCTCCGGTCATCTGCCCTTGATCTGCCGCCAGCGCGCCGAAGATTCCGATTCTGGCGTCCGCTTTTAAGGGCAGTATCTTGTTTTCATTTTTCAGCAGTACCATAGATTTTACGGCCGCTTCC
>ERZ808040.130-NODE-130-length-73349-cov-10.733937_pt1 | contig 73349 bp, 67 predicted proteins | sample MGYA00380191_ERZ808040 | MGnify/ENA primary metagenome ERZ808040 (study PRJEB31490, sample SAMN06133395) | mouse gut metagenome | isolation source: J6 | host: mice | place: China: Chengdu | collected 2015-05 ...
TTTTGTCTTTTCTTTTTTCAGATCGGCTCTGTAGCCACTGCCCAATCAAAACTGCGGCTATGGGAATTACAATTATTACTATTAAATTCATAATATCTTTACATTCCATTTTTCTTTCTCTCCTTTACATCCATTCGCCATTAGCGGCAGACCATTTTTCAGTAAACTCTTTGTCTCTGATTGCCGCTGTAAACGGTTTTGTCAAAAACGCTTTTATGTTTTTCAACACAGTGCTGTAATTATCCGTTTTCGTGTCTATTTTATGAACAAAGGCTTTCCATTTCTTCTGCATGGCTTCATCACTATCAAAAGTCATTACTTGTTTAAACTGTTCCGCTGTAAAGACATGTCCACGATTCTCAAAAGTCTTTCGTAATGCCTCTGTCAGAGTTGCTCCGTCAAAATCAAATTTATTAGCAAGATAATTTATATCATAATAGTCTTTCATTCGGCTAGAAAATTCCATAAGACTTAAGATAGCGTCAATCTTTTCGGCTATCGTTGTTTCAAGAGAGTAGGTATTTACTGTCGGGGCGGTAAAATCATCAAGCTGAGTGGGAATTTTTCGCTTTTCCTGCTTCGGCACGATAACATCACCCACGCCAAAATCAATACTAAACGGCGTTTTCGTATTTTTGATTCGAGCCATAAGAGAAACTCCGATACCGGTGTACTTCTTTGCAACGGCGATAGGGGCAATATCTCTAATCTCGAAGGTAACAAATTCATTGCCTGTGGGCGTAGAGATGATTGTCTCTATTACAGTCTGTAGCTGTTCAGGAGTGTTTGGAACTTTCCGAAGAAGAAAATCAACATCTACCGTCACACGACTGTCAAAATCGGTAACGGAATAAATGAACAATCCACCTTTCAGCACAAGATTTTCCGCATATTGTGATTTTTCCAAACGGCGGAGGAACTCTTCTTGACAGAAGAGTTGCAGACAAAGCTGATAGCTTCGTCCGCTTTCTTTTGCCTTATTTTTCAATCTTGCAAGTACAGATGCAGCAATATCAGCCATTCAGCAGTACCTCCATTACATTCATAACTCTTGCATACAGTTTCATTTCCTTTGCGTATTTTGACAAGTTTGCAAGGTTCTTTTTTTCATCAACAGCGTAAGCATTGACAGCTTTATTGAAAATTTCATTATCAAGTTTTGTGCGGTACTTAAAGCAATCGCATATTGTCCTCTCTCGGTCATATACAGGCAATAATATGCCGTTGAAATTATCCATAGATTTTCCGATTGTTAGAGAATTTTTTTGAATATAGTACGCCTTCATCGGAAATTCCACAATATTCTTTACGACACGGGACGCTGTTCTTGGTACGGCAATCGACCATTCACGGGGAGAAAAATCATTGTATCCATAATGGAATAATGCAGACTCCACGCAAATAATCCCTTGCGGAAGAAGCTCATGTATTAACTGTTCCTCCGTCGTGTCATTGCTCTGCGGAAGCTGATAAAATCCCCTTCGAATCCTCTCAATAACGCCTTCTTTACAAAAAGCTGCTACTTCGTATTTATTTATTCCTTTATCTGCAAAGTCTGAAGTTTTTGCAATACCACCGTTATTTTCAATCACATTTTGTATGATTTCTTTCTTATTCAAGCAGACACCAACTTTCCACATACAAAAAATAAATAATGCACGTATTCATTATAGCGTCTAATTTGAAGAATTGCAACAACTAAGCACTAACACTTTTATAAATTTGCATGTCAATCGTATATGTCATATAAATCTAACTTCTGGCTTTCACTAAAATTAAATATTATTCCCACTTTCCCAAAAAATTTTTTGGAAAGTATTGACAAACACTTGTTTTGAAGAGTATAATAAAACACTTTCACAAGAGAACCACAACCAATTACATATTTTCACGGTATTTGGGAGTACGACTTTACACTGTACGCGCCTGTAGTATGCGAAAAGGAAATACCGCCGCTTCTGAAACTGCTTTGAACTGTCGGCAATCAAAAAGCGTAAAAGACAGTTTCGACTTTGAATTTCAAAGCCGGTTACATCATTGTGAAACCAAAACCGCAAGGGATAAATCTATCCTTTTGTATTGGTCGGCACACATTGATGTGCCGGCTTTTTTGTTTTAATGGCTTTAGCTAGTTGAGCGCGCCGGAGTTTCTCAAAAGAGAAACGTAGGAGCGCAAAACAGAAAACCACCTGCTATGCGGGTGGTGTAGTCAGTGCTTATAGCACGATCACCTTTCCAGTATAATAGAGGTGTCCAAGCCACTATCATAGAAAGGAAAGGTGATCAAAATGGCAAATAGAGCCAACGATCTAGTACACACAAAATGGATGTGCAAGTACCATATCGTCTTCACTCCCAAGTATAGACGAAAGATAATCTATAATCAATACAAAGAGAGTATAAGGGATATATTAAAGCAACTATGCGGCTATAAGGGAGTGGAGATCTTGGAAGGACATCTGATGCCGGACCATATCCATATGCTGGTAAGTATACCGCCGAAATATAGTATATCACAGTTTATGGGATACCTGAAAGGGAAGAGTGCTTTGATGATATTTGATAAGCATGCAAACCTAAAGTACAAATATGGGAACCGGCACTTTTGGGCAGAAGGGTATTATGTGAGTACAGTAGGACTCAATGAGGCAACCATAAGAAAGTATATCCAAGACCAAGAGAAGTACGATATCATGCAGGATAAATTAAGCATGAAGGAGTACGAGGACCCCTTTAAGGGGTAGCCGGTAGTACGGACGCCCTTTGAAGGGCGGCAACGAGTCAAGGGCAAAGTGGCTTGAACGGGAACGTGAAAGCCAGCGCCTTTAGACGCTGGCCGGTAACGGCCCCTTATAGGGGCGAGCAAACCACCCGTTTTACGGGTGGTCATGATTTAATATTCGGGGAGTCCGCGGTGCGTACTGCCCGTTATGATTTCTGCCGACAAGCTGCCTTTTCGGAAACGGGTATCTCCTTCCGTGTCCCAGTGAACCGTTCCGGCGGCATCGTCATAACGGATGTTAGTCAGGCAGTATTCTCCTTTTTCATAGCCGTAGCCATCGCCGGCGTCTTCGTATAACGTATAGGAAGCGTCTTTCCCGGCATAAACCATGAGGAGGATATCCTGTCCTTCCATATCGCCGCTGTTTTCTCCCGGCTGTGTTACGGGCAGGATAGAACCCTCTTTGACATATACGGGAATACTGTCTATTTGCACAGATACCTGAATGTATTGTCCGCCTTCGTATCTATGCCCGTTTTTGAGATCGTACCATCCGCTTCCAGCAGGCAGATACACGGTTCTGGTATTGCCAGGGGCGCCGGTCTGCGGATCACGCATGGGCTTTGTTACCGGACAGACCAAAAGAGAGGGACCAAGCATAAATTCGTCGGAAACATCGGCTGCCTTTGTATCTGCAGGAAATTCAAAAAACAGAGGCTGCATCATCATGGCGTCTTCTTTCCATACGGCGCCTGCGGTAGAATAAATATAGGGCAGCAGGCGGTATCTTAAGCGGATCGCCGCGCAGAGCGCCTCATAGAAAGGATCCCCGCATGAGCCAAACTGCCAGGGTTCTCTGGGGCAGTCTGTTCCGTGGCTGCGGAAAACAGGTAAAAAGGCGCCGTATTGAAACCAGCGGACATAGAGTTCCCGGTACCCGGCATCTTCTGATCCTGCGTCATAGCCGCCGTCCCAGAACCAGGGAATTCCCCGCTTTACAAAGAAAGCGCCGATATCAAGCGTCCAGTAAGGAAGGCCGCAGATGCAGAATTGAAGACCTGCGACAATCTGTTTTCGCAGTGTCTCCCAGCTTGCGGAAATATCGCCCGACCAGAGGATGGTCCCGTATTTCTGACTCCCCATCCAGCCGCTGCGTGTCAGGTTGACGACTCTCCTGGCTTCCGTGCAGGATCTTTGTCCTTCGTAAAGCGCTCTGGCATGGTATAAGCCGTAGGCGGCGGATTTGTCAGGCGGCATACAGTCGGCTGCGGCCGCTACATACTCACGGTACATTTCTCCGGCTTCCGGTTTCATGTCCCTGCTCCATTCCGGTGTCAGCGGTTCGCTGGAATCGCACCACCAGGCGTCCACGCCATGCGCAAACAATCCCTTTTTTACCTGTTCCCAATAAAGACGGCGTCCTTCGGGAGAAAAAGCGTTATAAATTCCGCCTGTTGCAAGAAGCAGTCCTTTTTCCTGAAATTCCCGGTAGTTATCGCATTTTTCATCCATTGTAGGCCATATCGAGATCATGAAATGAATCCCCATGTTATGGAGTTTGTGTATCATGTCGTCCGGATCGGGAAAACGGGAGGCATCGAAACTTTTTTGTCCCCAGAGGCCGTCCGGCCAGCTCATCCAGTCCAGAATAAGCGTATCCAGTCCGATCTTCCGTCTGCGGAATTCTTCCGCCGCTGCCAACAGGTCTTGGGCGTCTTCATAGCGTTCTTTAGACTGCATATAGCCAAAGGCCCATTTGGGAAGCAGAGCCGCGCGTCCCGTCAGCTTTCGGATGGCGGCGGTTATTTCGCCGGGCGTTTCGGCCGCAATAAAATAATAGTCCAGGTAGGAATCGGCTTCTGTATGCAGATAGGAACCGTACTGCGTGTCGTTAAAAACGGCCGGACTCTGCGTGGAGAGCAGGATTCCCCAGTTTTTGTCGGATAAAAGCACAGGCAGCGGTATTTTCAGGTTGGCAGGATGCAGATACTGGGTTGTATGGCGCAGATTCCAGACGCCTTCTTCTGCCTGCCCCAGGCCGTAGAGCCGCTCATTTTCCTCAAAGGTAAGATACAGTCTGGTATGGCAGCGTTTTCCTGTCCATGTGCGGTCTGCCTGACGGATCCGCTGCTTTATGCCGTCAGGTGTCTGTATTTTCTCAATTTCAGTATTTTCGTTCAGAAGAGTTTGAAAAACGTCAAATTCTTCCACGTTTTTACTTTCATAGTTCCGTTCCGCAAGGAGCAAAGAGCCATCTGAGCGAAGAAAGCGGATAGAACCGGTATACCTGTCTATCTCGGCCTGTATTGATCCGGTAGAGAGCCGGATCTTCGAATCGTCCTCCTGCCATGTCCATTGGCAGGAGGTATCCGGATCTGCAGCTTCTTCTCCCTGTGTTTCGGAAAATGTATTGTTTTTGGCATAGGATATCCGAAGGATCCCGGTATCCTGCGGGATAATACGTGTGAATCCGGCTTCCGATTCCAGATAAAGAATATTTTCCTGCCGGTATACTTTGGTGATCGTTCTTTTTTTTCTAAGTTCCGCCTGCAGCATAATTTGCTCCTTTCCGGTTTCAGATCAGTTCAAAGGATAAAAGGCTGACACAGCCGGGGCCGCGGTAAGTCAGATAAATGGACTGTATTCCGTCGGGAATGGAAACAGGCGCCGCATAAGTTTCCCAGACATTGGAATTTGCTATTTTGATCCGGGCAAGAGGTTCCCCATCCCAGGCAGTTTTTATCTCAAAAAAGCCGCTTCCATAGGCTCTGGTCTTAATCCTGATCTCCTGAATGTTTTTGCAGTCAAAATATTTGAAGCCTGCTGTAGCAGAGTCTTTTATGTTGCCGATGTATCCGGGTTCTTCATCACCGTCCCGGCCATCCTGCATAATCTTTGGAAATGCATCTCCGCCCACATAAACGGAAGGGGTATCTGTCATCAGATGACATGCAATATATGCGGGATATTCTCCTTTTCCGGCCAGGGGGCCTCCGTTTAGTCCGCAGGAAGTGATTTCTACCTGTGGAATGCGTCCATCGGACTGTACCGTAATTTTTTCGGCGCACCCCTGCCGGCTGTACCATGTTCCGTTGGTGTGACGATGATAGAAAATATACCATTCTCCGTTAATATCCACAATGCTGCCGTGGTTATTCGCGCCATAAGCCATAGGCAGATCCGCCGGTTTATAGGTATCGATGTGCAGATCACAGTTGCTTACCAGCACGCCGCCGTAGACAAATCCCTTTGTCGGTTCTTTGCTGTAAGCGTAGCATAATTCGTGCATGGGGGTGGAGGAATAGATGAAGTAATAGGTATCATCTATTTTTCTGATAGAAGGCGCTTCAAAGAAAGCATGTCCTTCATATCCCGTTTTTTCACAGTATTCGCAGCCGGGTACAACAAAGACCGGCTCTTCGATGATTGTCAGCATGTCCGGGCCGAGTACCGTTGCCATAGCGCCTGTTCTTGACTTGTCGCCTCTGCCGCAGAAGCCTGTGTAGAGATAGGTACAATCTCCTTCCGTTAGTACACCGGGGTCAAACTGGGGCTGGTCCGTTTCTTTTTCTCCTAATTTTGTTCCGTCCGCATAGTGGACATACCCGTAAAATTCATATCGTCCGGCAGGAGTGTCGCATACTGCCACGGATACGATAGAAAGATGATCCAATACATAATACAGATAATATCTGCCATCCGGACCAACCGTAACATCCGGTGCGTACAGACACATTTTGCCGTCCCGGTTAAGAGGATCTTCATTACGGGGATAGATGATCCCTTCGTAACGCCAGTCCGACAGATCGTTTACGGGCGCCGACCAGCAGACATAGTCTCCCATGCAGAATACATAGCCGTTATAAAAATCATGAGAACCGTAGACATAGACCCTGCCGTCAAAAACGTAGGGTTCGCCATCCGGAATATATTCCCAGGATGGCAGATAAGGATTAAAAGCTTGTTTTTTCATGTGAGTAACCCTCCCAATAGATTATGTGTTTATCAATATTCTATCTTGTTTAACGTTTTCGTGCAAGCTAATCCAAAAGGAAATTCCCTTTGAAATTTCTCTCTGCAAACCCTGTATTTCGGCGGGTGCAACTGTCGGTTGACAGATTTCCAAGTGTTGTTGATAGCCAATTTCGGTAAAATATATTAGAATAAGATCATCGAATCAGAGCCGGGCATGATGCGCATCATCCATAATCTGATCTGTTATTTGAATCATGACGTAAACATATATCAGGAAAGAAAGGACAAAGAAGCATATGACACTTGGAGAAAAAATATACAGACTGCGTTCGGAGAAAGGTCTTTCGCAGGAAGCATTCGGCGAGAGCCTCGGTGTGTCAAGACAGTCCGTTTCAAAATGGGAGACTGACCAGTCGCAGCCGGAGCTGGAGAAAATAGTCGCGATCAGCGAGCTGTTCGGCGTCAGTACGGATTATCTGCTAAAGGATAAGATGAACGTAAAGACAGACAGCACATATGGAATAGAAGAAAGGGAAGAAGGTTCCCTTGCGGGAGCAGGCGGTGATTATGCGGAAAAAGAGCCGGTTTATTATGTCAGGATGAGAAGGCCGGTCTACGAATATAAGAGCAGGAAAACGATAAAAGGCCTTCCGCTTGTGCATATCAGTTCAAGCATGAAAACGCCGGCCAAAGGAATTTTTGCGATCGGGGTGAGAGCCACGGGGGTAGTTTCCATCGGTATTTTTTCAGCGGGGATCTTTTCACTTGGCGTACTTTCGGCGGGACTTGCGGCATTTGGAACGGTTGCCGCAGGATTGTTTGCATTCGGGTCTTTTGCGGTAGGGCTGATTGCCATGGGCGCGATATCGGCAGGGATTTTCTGTATGGGAGCAGTCAATTTCGGCGAGTTTTGTTTCGGTGCGCTATGTTACGGGCGGCAGGTGGCCGTCGGGGATGAGGCGCACGGGAGAATCGCCATAGGGTTCAGCCGCGCGATGGGTTCGGTATATGAAGAGGTGATTGGAAAGGATTATCAATTCGACTATCCGACGGTAGAAAGGATCATCGATGAAAATGTTTCTTCCAACTGGCTTTTTTTCAAAAGCTGGATCAAGGGAATTCTCAGGTTACTGGCAGGCTAAGGCCTGCCGCCTGCTTCCTGCAGGAACCGTTCCACTTCTTTATTAAATTCCACAAACTTCCGATTGGCAATAAAATGATTTCCCCTGATGAAAACCAGTTCTGCATCCGGCAGATTTTCATAAATAAGCCTAGTGTGGGCTGTTTTGATCATATCTCCTGTTCCGGCAATCACAAGCGTTCTCGCGGTTATTCTGGAAAGCTCCTGCGGACGGATGTCGGGGTCATTTACCATAAGAGAGAGCATTTCTGCATTTTTTGCGGCCGCCTTACTTTTGTCTGCAAAAAGAGAGGCAAATCGATACCCGAGGATGATCGGTATCTGAATATGCGGTTTTATACCCCGGCCGAATAAGTTGGCGCCGTTTAGGATCAGCTTCATTACCTGTTCGGGATATGTCAGTGCAAAAATAAGGGCAATATTCCCGCCGTCCGAAAAGCCGAGGATATTGGCTTTTTGAATGCCGAGATCTTCCATAAAGCAATGCAGGTCAAGTGCGAACTGGCGGATGGTAAAAGGCGTATCACCGCGCCTGGATTTACCATGTCCGCGTGTGTCAATGGCAATGACCCGGTAGTTTTGGCTGAAGTATTCTATCTGGTGAACAAAGTATTCGTGGCTTTCGCCATTGCCGTGCAGCAGAATCAGCGGTTCGCCGTTCCCTTTTTCTTCGTAATATAATTGGACAGACATCTTTTTTTCACACCTTTCTTTTCATGTGCGGCAGCAGACCGTAATACACACGGCATTCATACAAAGTCCCTGGAAAATAATTTAAAAAATTTTTGGCACTTTCTGTTTCCCCGTTTATGATTATGATTATAGCATAAAGTATTTGAGAAAAGGGAGGATTTCAAAATATGGAACAGCAGAATCTGTTAACAAGGTGGGTCATTGAGAGGATTCAAACGGAATATAAAGATGATATTGCGCTGTTAGCGGCAGTAAAAGGGCATTCGACGGGCGGCGATGGTCACGGGGAAGTTTTTGATTATTTTATTCCCAAAACGGAAAAAGGATATGGACTGTCACAGACATTTATCATAGATGGCGTTGGACATGATCTGTATCCAAGGTCATGGGAACGCGTGGAGAAATCGGCTGATCTGGAAGAAATGACGATTACTTTGGCCAATGCGGAAATATTATATGCGGCATCTAAGGAGGAGGCCGAGAGATTTTATGAACTGCAAAAACGATTGGAGACGAATTTAAACGATCCTGTTTTTGTTTATCGGAAAGCACTGGAGCAGCTGGATGAGGCAGTGAATCTGTTCCGGATGCTGTTGTTTGAGGAAAAGGCATATCGTGTGCGTACGGAAGCCAGTTTCATTCATTTATGCTTATCGAAAGCCGTAGCGTTTATGAATCATACGTATACGGATTCTCCGATCTTTACGGAGCGACAGGCCTATACGGACTGTCCGGAGAGCAGGATCTACCATTGTCCCGGGCTTGACCTGGTGCCGGAGTCCTTTTTTGAACATGCTCATCTGCTTCTGTGCGCTGATCATGCAGGAGAGATCAAAAAGATCATCTATGAACTGATCCGCAGCGTTAAAAAGTTCGTACTGGATAGAAGTCCGAAGACGGATACGGTAAAAGCGGACGGGATAGAAACAGCCGGACTATCTATACAGTATCAGGAATTGGCCGACTGGTATCAGGAGCTGAGTCTGACATGGCGCAGGATCAATTTTTTCTGTGAGAATAATATGGTCGAAGAAGCTTACAAAGATGCCTGCTATCTGCAGGATGAACTGATCGTGATTGCACGGGAATTCCGGATGGAGGAATTAAATCTGTTGGATTCTTTCAGGCCGGACTGCCTGACGGGTCTTGCACTGCGGAGCCGGAAACTGGAAGAGATCATCCGCGGCATTCTTTCACAGCATGGCATAAAGATCCGTGAATATGCTTCCATGCAGGATTTTCTTGCGGCAAATGCATAGTCGAAAATGGAAGCAGTAAGTGATTCGGAGGAATGTAAATATGAAATATCGTAAAGCGTCAGATATTTTTCCGGATGAACTGTTAAAGGAAATACAGAAATATTCTTCCGGAGAGCTGATCTATATTCCGAAGGTGCAGGAACGGCAGGACTGGGGAAGCCGTTCCGGTGCAAGAACTTTCTATGTACAGCGCAACAGCGAGATCCGCAGTAAGTTCCGGCAGGAAAAGAAGAGTATTTCAGAACTGGCCGAAGAATACGGCCTTTCGCCGGAGACGATACGTCAGATCGTCTACCGGTAGAGAAAGGCTTATTCTGTGCCGGATTGTGCCATGTCTCTGAAAAATTTTGCAGAAGATAATCCGATGGCACAGACAATCAATCCGGTCGGGAGCAGAACAAGATAAACTGCGTGAGAAAATCTGTCAAAATAAAATCCGTACACAATCTGTCCGATCGGTTGGACGCACAACGTGATGGCAGATGTATAGGCCATGATCTTACCGATCAGGTGGTTGGGCGTCCTTTGTTGTATTAAAGATACGGCGAAAATAGAAAATATACTGATGACAGTCTGGATGCAGCAAAATGACAAAACAAGGACAGCGTATTGTACCATAGCATTGACTGGCAGAAAAAAGACGGCTCCGGCCGGGAGCATAAAAATGCCAAGGAAAGCAAGAACGACGGATAATCTGTGTATTTTCAATTTTCCTGTCAGAAGTCCGGCGGCTGTGCTGCCCAAAATGACAGCGACCGCCAATGCGCTTTCTGCGGCACCATAATATTTTGCATCCAGATGCAGAACGGCACGTATGATAAAGGGCAGTCCGACGATGATGACGCCCATTACAAAAAATCTAGAGAGGGCGGTTAAGAGCAGCATTTTGGCAATGGCGGTCTGCTCCTTAAAAATATACCGTACGCTTTCCGACAGATCCTGTCTGATAATAGAAAAGATGCCCTGTGCGCTATGCGGCCGTTTATAGTGCAATTTGATAAAACATTCAAATAATGCAGTAAGGAAGAAACAGACAACGCTTGCATACATAACCGGTTTTAAACCTATTATGGAATACAGTACACCGCCGAGCATTGGAGCGATCAGGTAGGAAAAAGATGCCGTTTGATTTACGATGGCATTTCCCTTCATGATATTATCGCCTTCTAACATAGTCGGAATGCATGCCTGTACCGTAGGGGTTTCAAATGCGCCTAAAATAGAAAGTATGACAAGCAGCACACAGATCACGGTTATGGAATTCCTTTCGGTTAAAAAAAGGGCTGCGCCTAAAACGGATATTCCCGTTAAGACGTCAAGCGCCACCATGACATTTCGCCTGTCCGCTCTGTCAGCCAGAATACCGCCAAGCGGCGAGAGAATGATCGTCGGAATAACTGCGGCGGATAATATGCCCGCAAATACGGCGGCAGAGCCGGTTGTATCCAGTACATACATGGACAGGGCAAGCTTTAAGATAAAGTTTCCAAACAAGGACGACAACTGTCCTAAAATAAGAAGTATGAAATTTCCGGTAAATAATTTCTGGTTCATCATTCATTTTCTCCTTTTGCGGAAATATCGGTAATTACTTTTTCTGTAAAAGCCGCGGTCACATCATCTAAGATCGGCAGTCCCATATGGGTTAACACTTCCATGACAAAGCTGTATTTATGATGCAGTTCTTCCTGTGTTGCCGGAAATACCGAGGGCATGAACCAGAAGTTGATAAGCGGCAGGAGTTCGGACAGTTCTTTGGCATATTTCGTTTGGATAGAACCATCTTTTATGCCCTCTTCTAACAGGTCCCGCCATAAAGGCGTCAGAATGCGGCGGTTTTCTTTTACGGCAGCAGAGAGAATATGCGGGTCTTTTAGAATAGGGACGGCCTGTCTGTTTAAGTCGTTCCTTTGGCTGTCTGACTGGTTCAGCAGCAATAATGATCTTATTTTCTGCAGTCCGTTCAGGTCGCTGCGCTTTTTTACCTCTTCAAAGGGATTGTTTTCCAGAAACATCTGGTTTCCCAGGACATACATGATCTCTTCTTTGCTCTGAAAAAAGCGGTAAAACATTCCCTTGGCGCCGCCTGCCAGGTTCATAATGTCGGAAACGGAAGTTTCCTCATAGCCTTTGTCAAGAAATAGATGCTGTGCGGCGTCCAGAATTTCTTTTTTCCATTGTTCCGGGGATTTTTTAACGGGTCTGGCCAATTTCTATGTGCTCCTTTATATATTTTATAGTTAATGACTAGAGGTCAATAACTATACTACTACTTTTATCAGAGTTTGGCAATAGGTTTGTAAAAGAAAATCCCTTCATAAGCGACTATTCTATCCGGACGGGGGATTGTACCAGACATCAGCCTCCCATATAATAAAGATGTTATCTGCATAAAGACAGAGCGTGCCCTGATTACAGACGGGGAATCGTCTTTGTACGTTTCTCGCCGCACCGTCATCGCAGCAGGCTGTTCAGACATAAAGGGAGTAAAGTATGGAAATGATAAGATATGCGAAGAAAAGCGATATTTCGCGGTTAGCGGAGATAGAAGTTTTTGGGAAAAGGACGGCGTACAGATCTGTTTTTCAAGATGATATCGGATCGTTTCATGATCTGCAGGTGCTTCCGATCATACAGGAATACCAAAGAAACAGCCGCTTATTAGATAATATACTTGTATATGACGATGGTATTGTGAAGGGGATCATCGGAGGAAAAGAACCGTCAGAGAGCAGTGAAGCAAAGACAATAGAGCTATACGGATTTTATGTGGATCCCTTTTTTAAGGGACAGGGAATCGGACGGGCGTTACTGGAGTATTTTTGTCTCGAAGCGGAGAGGAAAGGGAAAGAGAAAATATGCCTGTGGGTGTTGGAGGACAATACTTTTGCCCGCAGGTTTTATGAATTAAACGGATTCGTGTATGGTAATCAAAAAGCGATGATAGAAGGGACGCAGGTTGTTGATTTGTACTATGAGAAACGATTGGTTTATTCCCGATAGGCCGGTGTCGGCGGCCTGTCGGGAATAGTCTCTTTTCAGGCCAGGATCTGTTCGATCCGCGCAAGTTCTTCCCCGCTGAAATGCATATTGTCAAGCATGCCTATGTTGTCGATAATCTGGGAAGCTTTTGATGCGCCGATTAAAACGCTTGTAATATCTCCATCGCGAAGGATCCATGCCAATGCCATTTGTGCCAGGCTTTGGCCGCGTTCCACAGCAATTGCGTTGAGAGCGCGTATTTTGCGCAGCGTTTCCTCATTGATGGCATCTTCTTTTAAGAATCTGCCATCTGTTTTGATACGGCTGTCTTCGGGGATCCCTTTCAGATAGCGGTCGGTTAAGAGTCCCTGTGCCAAAGGACAGAAGGTAATAATGCCGATGCCGTGATCTGCGGCATAGTCTTTCAGGCCGTCCTTCTCAATGTCGCGTACAAACATCGAGTAATTTCGCTGATTGATGATAAAGGGCGTGCCCATTTCCTTAAAAAGACCGGCTATTGCAATGGTCTGTTCTTTATTATAATTGGAAATGCCCGCATATAATGCCTTGCCGCTTCTGACTATGCCATCCAGAGCACGGGCGGTTTCTTCTAAAGGCGTATCCGGGTCCGGCCTGTGGTGATAATAAATGTCCACGTAATCCAGGCCCATTCTTTTGAGGCTTTGATCCAGACTGGCGACCAGGTATTTTTTACTGCCCCAGTTTCCGTAAGGTCCCGGCCACATATCATATCCTGCTTTCGTGGAAATAATCAGTTCATCGCGGTAAATGCCGAGATCTTTTTGCAGGATACGGCCGAAATTCTCCTCCGCGGCGCCGGGAACAGGGCCGTAATTGTTAGCGAGATCAAAGTGGGTAATCCCGAGATCGAACGCTGTCCTGCACAGTTCCGACATGTTATCCGAATTGGCATTAGAGCCGAAGTTATGCCATAGACCGAGTGATACGGCAGGCAGCAGCAATCCGCTTGCACCGCAGCGGTTATAGCTCATTTTTTCATAGCGTGATTCTTTGGCAGTATACATCTTGCACCTCCGTTATATTCTTTTTCTGATTGTAGCAAATAGTATGTCCTGTTGGCAACAAAAGTTACCCGATAAGTGATTGGATTATCGGGTTTTTCCCGTTACAATAGAATCAGCATGAATCAGTATAGAAATAAAAATATGGGAGGACACAAATAAATGGCTAAGCTGCAGCTGCGTATAGGCGACCTTAGGAAGAGAAAAAAGATGGCCCAGAAGGAACTGGCGGATGCATTGGGAATAGCCGTCCAGACAGTCAGCAAATGGGAAAATGATGTCTGTATGCCGGATATATCCATGCTGCCGGATATAGCGGCTTTCTTTCAGGTGACGGTAGACGAACTGCTGGGACTGCGCCCCCTGCCCGGAGAGGAATATATCCCTGTCAAAAGCGGGGAAAAGGATTATTGGGATGCCAGGCTGGATTATCTGAAAGCATGCCGAAGATCTTTCTGGAATGAGGATTATCTGCAATTTCTTGTAGATAAAGTGTGGAAAATAAAAGAACCGGTCCGGATACTCGACTGCGGATGCGGATTTGGGTATATGGGCATGCTCTTACTGCCGCTTTTGCCGGAAGGAAGTTCTTATACCGGAATTGATTTCAGCGAGAATATGATCGAAGCGGCCCAAAAAGCATTTCATGAGACATCCTGTCAGGGAACTTTTATATGTGACGATTTCCGGACGCATCCGTTCCACAGACAGTTTGATCTGGTGATCAGTCAGGCTGCTATGCGGCATGCGGGCAATGCGGAGGAATTTCTGAAAAAAATGATCTCTCTTACAAAGAGCGGCGGTATGGTAGCGGTGATCGATGTGAACCGCGAGTTTGAAAGCGATGGATTTTATGTGGACGGGATGGATTACCGGGAGCTTTGTGACAGAAACGGGTTTCAAAAGATGTGGCAGAAAGAATTGTTATATCAGGATAGGGATTATGCGGTCGGTATGCGGCTTCCTGTCATGATGGTAAAAGCGGGACTTTTGTCGGTGGACGTACGGATGAACGACAGGGTCAGTTTCGTGTATCCGGAAAAAGAGGATTATGCAGAGACCGTGGACGATCTGTTAACGGAGAAACAATGGAGGAAAGCGGCGTCTGCCGAAGAGGAAGAGCAGCAGATACAGGGATTTCTAAATCATGGTATGGACAGGAAGGATGCCGAAGGATATTGCAGGAAACAGCGGAAAATACAGACTTTCATGGAAGAAAACAGAAATGATCTGCGTTATCTGCAGTTTCGCGGATTATTAGTCAGTTACGGTTGGAAAAAGTAACGAAAATTTCCCTGATATGCCGTCAGGATACGCAGCAGGAATGACAGACACAACTTTTAGGCGTTTGCGAAACTCTGAGACGGGCGGTGAAAAAGATTTCTGCTGAAGGGCCCTCTAAAAACGCCGGCACTTGGATTTTGGACCGCCTGCGGTTCAAAATTCTTAGTACCGTTGCGTTTTTAATGGAGCGAAAGCGCGCCTCGAAGCAGAAGCTTTTTCACCGCCCGCCCGTCTCAGAGTTTCACAAACGCCTAGCACAACTTTGGTTGAAAGGAAAATCCTTCTATGTTATGATAACAATATCGTGATGAAAATGAGCCGTCCGAAAGACCGCCCTGCGGCGTCTGGCGGCAGATCAGGGAGGAAAGCAGATGAAACTGGCAGTTCTGGAACGGAACAGTGTGGGGACAGATGTAGATGTCTCCTGTTTTGAGAAATTCGGTGAAGTAACTTATTATCCGAATACGGTAGCGGATAATGCCGCAGAAAGAGTAAAAGACGCAGACATTGTCATTGCCAACAAAGCCCCGATGAATGAAGAAACGCTAAAAGACGCGCCGAATGTGAAGCTGATCTGTCTGTTTGCGACAGGGTTTGATAACGTAGATCTGGCATATTGTAAAAAGCGCGGGATCAGGGTTGCGAATGTTGTCAACTATTGTACGCCCGCGGTGGCGCAGCATACGCTTTTACTGGCAATGATGCTGGCGGAGAAAATTGCATTCTATGACGATTATGTGAAATCGGGAGCTTACAGTGCACAGGACCGGTTTTCCAATTTTGACAGAACCTTTCATGATCTGGCAGGAAAAACATGGGGAATCGTCGGGATGGGCAGCATCGGGCACAGAGTAGCCGAACTGGCGGAAGCCTTCGGCTGTAAAGTGATCTTTTATTCGGCATCCGGGAAAAGCACCTGTACCGATTATGAAAGGGTGGAATTTGAAACGCTGTTAAGAGAATCCGATATCTTATCGCTGCACTGCCCTCTCAGTGACAGGACAAGGAATCTGATCAATAAGGACGCTTTTGAAAAGATGAAAAAAAGCGCGGTTTTGATTAATGTGGCCAGAGGCCCGGTCGTCAATACGCAGGACTTGTATCAGGCTCTTACGGAAGGGAAGATCGCGGCAGCAGGACTGGATGTTTTGGAAAAGGAACCGATGGAACCATCCAATCCGCTTGCGCAGATAAAAGACAGCACCAAGCTGATCATTACACCGCATATGTCGTGGGCAAGCGTAGAATCAAGAACCTGCCTGGTAGAAGAGGTTGTAAAAAATATTGAGGCGTTCTTAGACGGGGAAGATAGAAATATTGTAAATAAATAGACATGTGTGAAACGGTAATGCCCAAATAGGGTGTTGCATAACTGCCGCAAAAAGATAATAGGAAAAGGAGAAGAACATGGGAATTGTTATTAAAAATGCACTGGTTATCGTGCCGGATGGAGAAAACGACATCATCAAAGAAACAAGCCTTTATATAGAAGGCGATAAGATTACGGGAATCGGACAGGAGCCTGCCGGATTCTCCGAGGATAAAGTAATAGATGGAACGGATAAACTGATAATGCCGGGGCTTGTTAACTGTCATACGCATTCCTACATGTCTTTCATGCGGAACGTGGCGGATGATCTGTCATTTATGGATTGGCTGTTTGGGACCATTGACCCGATCGAGCAGCAGATGACGGATGAAGATACTTATTGGGGAGCCAGTCTGGCGATCATCGAAATGATGAAGAGCGGGACGACCTGTTTTAACGATATGCAGATGAACATTCATCAGACGACACGTGCCGTAAAAGAGTCCGGTATGCGTGCGGTCATATGCCGCGGTCTTATCGGCAGCGGGAATGATGAAGCGGGACAGACCCGCCTTCGCCAGGCTTATGAAGAAAGAGATGCCGCAAAGGATTGTGACAGACTGACCTTTTTATTGGGACCTCATGCCCCTTATACATGTGACGATGCATTTCTGCAGATCGTTTCGGATGAAGCGAAGAAAAATAATATGGGAATTCATGTACATCTTTCGGAAAGCGTCAGCGAGATCGAACAGATTCGTGAAAAATACGGCTGTACGCCGATCGAACTGGCCGAAAGAACCGGCATTTTCGATGTTCCCGCGATAGCGGCGCACTGCGTGCAGGTAACGGATCATGATATAGATATTTTGAAAGCGCATAATGTCAGCGTTGTAACCAATCCGGCCAGCAATATGAAACTCGGCAATGGTTTTGCGCCGATTGCCAGGATGTTGGAAAAAGGAGTGAACGTCTGCCTCGGAACGGATGGCGCGGCAAGTAATAACTGCCTCAATATGTTCCATGAACTCAGTCTGCTTACGCTTATTCATAAAGGAACGGGCAAAACGCCGCAGTGTGTCAGTGCAAAAGAGGGATTTCGTATTGCCACGATAAACGGCGCCAAAGCATTGGGACTGGAAAATGAGATTGGTTCTATCGAAGTCGGCAAAAAGGCGGATCTGGCAATCTTAGATCTGAATACGCCCGCGCTTACGCCGAAGAATAATCTGATTGCAGGACTTTCCTACTCAGCCAACGGCTCCGAAGTAGATACGGTCATAATCAACGGACAGATTACAATGGAGAACCGGAAGCTGTTAACAATAGATGAAAAGCTTGTATATCGGAAAATAAATGACATTATTGTCAGAATGGGATTGGATAAAAAAACGTACTGATTCCATCCTTTCATTCACCGTATACGGCCGGCCCTGCTATATCCGGCCGTATACGGTTTTCTGCTTTATTTGATATAGATTTTCGAAATTGTGTCCTCAACTCCTTCAATCAGCAGACGGACATGAATTTCACCATTTTCAAATTCATATAACGAATATTCCAATGGTTTGGAAAGGTTTGTAACATCAAAGGACTTTACGATGCCGCCCTGTACCAGATATAATGTAATACCGGAATCAGCCGGAACAGTGCCGCAGGAAATATCGGCATATAAAATATTGGTTTCCGCGTTATTGATCATCATATCTTCCTGTGCGATAAACCCGTCACTGGCACTCTTAAAGTCCAATGTCCATACCCCGTCTTTGATCATCTGATAATTCATGCTGATGCTGCCGATATTCCATACCGTATCGTTAGAAGTGACATCGGAATTTATTCCGTTTCCGGATACGGCATTTACGATAAAGCCGGTAAGACAAGTAAGCATAAGGATCAGGGCGATTGTGCCCATAACAATGTAACTAATATGATGTGTTTTTTTCATTTCCATACCTTTCATTTCCTCCCTGTGTTCTATCTTAGAACCACATTCTTCACAAAATTTCGCTTTTAAAGAAACCAAATGTCCGCAGGCAGCACAGCTTTGTTTCACTTCGGAGCGGCGTAAAAAATAAACAAGCAATCCGATAAACGGAGTGGTAATAAACGTGATGACTGCCCAGAGAATACCGTCATCCTTTCTTTTCTTACAATCCTGATACACCCATGCAGCAAAAAAAACGGACATGAGCAGAGCAAATAGCAAGATACCGGCCATCAGGAATGGAAATATCACGGATATACCGTTAAAGCCATCACTTTTGAAAGAAAACAGCGCAAAGCGCAGGACGATAACTGCCATCACCATAAAAATTACAAAATATACAGGAACTTTACCTACATTTTTATTCATGCTGCAACACCTCTTTTCTGAATATGAACAGTAACTTCTTCTTTCAAACGGGCTCTTTTTACACCCAGCAGCGTGATAAAAATACCCGCTGTACTCATATACAGGCAAATGCCTGCAAGCAGTTTAGCGATATACGGATTTGGGATAACCAAAAGGGCAAATACTGCAAAAAGCAAAAATGATATAAAATTTAAAATCATCGGAACATACCAAAGAGAAATGGAATGAACTTGTTTTACCGACATCGCAGCTTCTTTTTGATACAGTTCGGCTTTTAAGAGAGCATTTAATTCGAAAGAAGGTTTATCTTCTAAGTCCATCGATGCCCGGATCAGCTCGTTCAAGCTGTTTTCATTGTAATTGTTTTCCATATCCTAATTCCTCCAATCTTTTTTTGATAAGATTTCTTCCTTTAAACAATCGACTTTTTACGGTACCCGGCGGTTTTTTTATCTCTTTGGCTATTTCATCGACAGATTGTTCAAATAAATAGTAAAGAGTCAGGGGTATCCGGATTTTTTCGGGCAGGTTCCCGATGATTTTTCTGGTTTCCGTAATCAGTTCCTGCCTGAACATGTTTTCTTCGATATTCTCCTTTGAACTAAGCAGATTTTCATTTGTCTCATCCAAATTGACACAAGGGACAAGAGACGAACGGCGGGCATTTTTCCGTTGTTCACTTTTCCAAAGGTTATATGCAAAAGAAAAAAATAATGCTTTAGGGTTTTGCTCCCAGTCAAGTTCTATACCGCTTTCCAGAGCTTTGAGAAATGTTTGCTGGTATAGATCTTCCGCGTTTGCCTGATCCATACATAGCTTCATACAAAACCGGTATATTTCCGTGCCGAATTCATCTATACATTTTTCCAGTTCCCGGACTTTCAAATCCTCACCTCCTGTATCTTTTCATACTATATTCGTCATGTTATTTCTTTCGGTTCATTTTTTCTTCAAATTAATCCGCCGTCGTTATAATGCGCCGAAAGATGTTTTCGAATAAAATCTGAAAAATATAACAGGAAATACTGGAAAAAATCAGAATTTTTTTATACAATAGCTGTATGGGAATTTTCCGCCATATGACGATACGCCGTATGGAAACAGTGATGATAGGACAGACGACCATCACTATAATAAAAATTCGGCTGATTTAATGAATACTGTGAAAAATAAATTTTTCGCGGATGAAACAGGAACGGAGGTTTTTTTATGAGCAGTGAGATCAGAGACATTAATTTAGCCGAGTCAGGCGAAAGAAAGATCGAGTGGGTCAAAAGAAATTGCGATCTGCTTCGGACATTGGAGAAAGAATTTTCCGAATCAAAACCGTTTGCCGGCAAAAAAGTGGCGTTATCGGTGCATCTGGAGGCTAAGACGGCTTATCTGTGCCTTGTATTAAAGGCAGGCGGTGCGGATATGTATGTGACGGGTTCTAATCCGTTATCCACACAGGATGATGTAGCGGCGGCTCTGGTAAAGGCCGGGCTTGAAGTGCATGCCTGGTATGATGCGACACAGGAAGAGTATGAGAGCCATATCCGTCACGTATTGGAGGCAGGGCCGAACATCATTATTGACGATGGCGGTGATCTTGTAAATATGGTACACAAGGAACTGCCGCATCTGATCCCGAATATTATCGGCGGATGCGAAGAGACGACAACCGGCATTATTCGTTTGGAGGCAATGGACAAAGCAGGGGAATTAAAGTTCCCTATGGTACGTGTCAATAATGCGGCATGCAAGCATTTCTTTGACAACAGATACGGTACGGGACAGTCCGTATGGGATGGCATCAACAGAACGACGAACCTGATTGTGGCAGGTAAGATCGTGGTAGTAGCGGGTTACGGCTGGTGCGGTAAAGGAACTGCTATGAGAGCCAAAGGCCTTGGCGCACGCGTAATCGTTACGGAAATTGATCCGATCAAGGCGATTGAAGCTGTTATGGATGGTTTTGACGTTATGCCGATGCAGGAAGCGGCTAAAGTCGGCGACTTTTTTGTAACCGTAACGGGGTGTGATGCGGTTATCGATCAAGAGGATTTCGCGGTAATGAAAGAGGGCGCTATTCTTTGTAATGCGGGCCACTTTGACTGTGAGATCGATATGGCATGGTTAAAGGCCAATGCAGTAGAGTCAAGAGAACAGAGAAAAAATATCATGGGGTATAAACTGCCCACAGGACAGTGGATTTTCGTTCTTGCGGAAGGAAGACTCGTTAATCTGGCAGCAGGAGACGGACATCCGGCGGAAATCATGGATATGAGTTTTGCCATTCAGGCGCTTTCTGCGAAATATCTGGTAGAGCATGGCAGTGCATTAAAAGAGAAACTGATCGATGTGCCGGAGGAAGTAGACAGGGATGTAGCGAAGCGGAAACTGGCATTCCTTGGGAAAGAAATCGATGTTCTGACACCGGAACAGGAGAAATATCTGAACAGTTATTCTCTCTAAATAAAGAGCAGCTTTGATAGCTGTGTCCAGCCCCCTTATATTTATTGCGATAGATATAAGGGGGATTTTTTTATGATATAAAAGTCTGCCGCAGGGCGGACGCAAAATCAAAAGTATCGAAAACTTTTAAAAAAAGAAAGGTGTGGATACCGGAATGAGCAGACAGGAAGAAGCGGGATCAAAATACCGCGCAGGAGAATTGTTGAAAAGATTTTTGCCGTATTACAGGAAATACTGGAAGATCGTAGTGATCGATTTATTATGTGCGGGTCTTACGACGATCTGTGAGATGGTGCTGCCGATGATCATGCGTTATATTACGAATACGGGAATGAATGATCTGGCGGCGCTGAGCGTGCATGTCATCCTTCGTCTGGCGGCATTGTATCTTGTACTCAGAATGATCGATACTATGGCCAATTTCTATATGGCATATACAGGGCATGTTATGGGGACGAGGATGGAAACCGATATGCGTCGGGATGCGTATGCCCATTTACAGAAACTTTCCGATACTTACTATAATAACACAAAAGTCGGACAGATCATGGGGAGGATCACGAACGACTTATTTGACGTGACCGAATTTTCGCACCATTGTCCGGAAGAATTCTTTATTGCGGCGATCAAGGCCGTGATCTCGTTTATTATTCTTTCCCGCATTAATATTGCGCTGACATTGATCATTTTTGCAGTGGTGCCTGTTATGATCGTTACCTGTACGATCATCAACCTGCGTCTGCGCTCGGCATTCAGACGCCAGAGAGTACAGATCGGCGAGCTGAATGCCCGGATCGAAGACAGCCTGTTAGGGCAGAAGGTTGTAAAAGCCTTTACAAACGAAGAGAAGGAAAAGGCAAAGTTTGAAGAAGATAATCAGAAATTTTTTCAGATCAAAAAAGAGACATATAAGTTTATGGCGGCTTTCGGTACAACGACGAGAGCTTTCGACGGGGTCATGTATCTGATTATTGTGGCGGCCGGCGGCATTTTTATGGTAAAAGAACTGATTTCCCCCGGGGATCTGGTAGCTTATGTGATGTATGTCGGCACACTGATCGCGACGATCCGAAGGATCATCGAATTTGCGGAACAGTTTCAGCGCGGCATGACCGGTATCGAGCGTTTTGTGGAGATCATGGACAGTGATATTGAAATTTTTGATGAGCCGGATGCAGTGCCCTGCATTGATGTCAAAGGAGATATTTCCTTTAAAAATGTGTGCTTTGCCTATCCGGACGACCATAATATCGTCTTTCGGAACCTGGATCTCAATATTCGCGCAGGGGAAAAGATTGCGATCGTGGGACCCTCCGGCGGCGGGAAAACGACGCTGTGTAACCTGATTCCGCGCTTTTATAATATCGATGAGGGCGAGATCATATTGGATGGTGAAAATATCAGACATTATACGGTGCAGAGCCTGCGGCGCAATATCGGAATGGTACAGCAGGACGTATATCTTTTTTCGGGGACGGTCTATGAAAATATCGCATACGGCAGAGAAGGCGCAGACAGACAGGAAGTAATAGAAGCTGCTAAAAGAGCAGGCGCACATGAATTTATAGAAATGCTAAAAGATGGGTATGATACTTATGTAGGAGAACGCGGCGTGAAACTTTCCGGCGGGCAGAAACAGCGTATCAGTATTGCGCGGGTTTTTTTGAAAAATCCGCCAATCTTAATTCTGGATGAGGCAACGTCCGCACTGGATAATGAAAGCGAGTTTCAGGTAGCTAAGTCGCTGCAGGAACTGGCGAAGGGCAGGACGACTATTACCATAGCGCACAGACTTTCCAGTATCCGCAATTCTGACAGGATTCTTGTCCTGACAGACGAGGGAATTATGGAAGAAGGAAATCATGAGCAGCTTCTGGAAAAAAGGGGTATTTATTATCACTTTTATACCACGGCCAACGAGCTGAAATAGTTGCATGACAAAAATTTGACCGCCGCAGAATTGACAGACAAATGTGAGATAAATAAAAAATTAAAGTACAAATTTAAAAAATGCTTACATTTTTAAAATTTTAATGATAAAATAGGTAGTGAAATGCTTGGACAGAATTGTCTGTCAATTTTCGATGTCAGGAGGCGAGAGAATGTTTGAAGTCGGTGAATTGATTATGTGCGGGGGACATGGAGTGTGTCGGGTTACGGCTGTTACGGGAAACCCGATTGATAAGTTGGATAAGAAGCGTAAGTATTATATTTTGGAGCCTGTTTATGAAAAGGGAAGTACGATTTATACGCCGGTTGATAATGAAAAAGTTATCATGAGAAAGATTATGAACGAAAAAGATGCGAAGACACTGATCAAAAAAATTCCTGAAATTGAAACGGTATGGATCAAAGAAGAAAAAACGAGAGAACAGATGTATAAAGATGCTATTAGAAGTTATGACTGCCGGAGCCTGGTGCAGATCATCAAAACTTTATATCTGCGCAGGCAGAGCCGGGCAGAGCAGGGAAAAAAGGTTCTTTCGTCTGACGAACATTATTTAAAGAAAGCGGAAGAGTTACTTTACAGTGAAATGTCATTGGCGCTGTCGATCCCGAAAGAGAACGTAGTAGACTATATTTCCAGAGAGATTAACGGAAAAGACAAGTGAATATGCGGCCAGTATATAAAGATGAGACAGGCCGGCAGTAATCTTTTTTCACTGCCGGCCTGTCTCAAAGTTTCGCAATGGCCTCTTCAATGTACTGGTTAGTGTGCTTCGGCTTCCACAACGACCAGGTCATGATCGCCCAGGACCGCCTGCTGCATTACGGCGGCGCTAAGTCTGAAGAAATTTCCGCCGGAGGAACTTGCGCCTGTCAGGGCATCAATTCCGGAGGAATCCTGCTGCTCCAGCAGTTTGGCTGCATAGTAGCGGGTATATTCATTCGGATAGGTTCCGGCGACCGTAAGCATGTTTTCCATATAAGCGTTATCCCATGCTTTAATATAGCCGCTTGGGTCTTTGGCATTAAATTCTACATAAACGATTTGGTCATTTTTCACCATGATACAGACATATTCCTTCCAGCCATGAGAATAATCGGACATTTCCGCCGTATAGAATCCATCCTGCATCTTCGTTTTTGAGCCGCAGCCGCTTAACAATAATATGGCAATCGAAATGATGAAACAAATTGTTTTTATTCTGTTCCTTTTCATGAAAAACCTCCAATTACATATCTTCTTTTATCTTGACCTGTGCAACATAGTCTCTTAGACCTTCTGCCTGCGACATGGATTCCGCCGCCATTTTATCATTTTTATCGGCAATGATCTGAAGCGTGTTGAGGCGGTTATTCGCGTCAGCAACGGCTTCTGTCTGCAGCTGCACCGTCTTCGCTATACGAAGGGAAATCTTCTGATATTGTTTTGTAAGCTCTTCCATCTCCCGGAATGTATCTACTGTCTGATCGGCTGTCGCAAGGCCGGCCTGAATTGTTTCCGTGGAACGGGTAATCAGTTCTCCGGTCTGCAGCAGCGCTTCCGTCGTTTGATTGGCAAGATTTCCGATTTCTCCTGCAACCACTGCAAAGCCTTTTCCGGCTTTCCCGGCTCTTCCGGCTTCTATGGAAGCATTCAGGGACAGAATATTGGTCTGCTTGGAAATATCTTCAATGAGCAGGCTGATCTTGGAGATTTCCTGTACCGTAGCCTGGATCTGCGACATGGCTTCCAGCATATTCTGCATATTGTCGCTTCCAAGCGTGGTCTTTTGTCCCGCCATATCAGCGCATTCTTCCATTTCCTGAACATTACTTCTGTTTTGTTCGATGGATGCGGTGATTGCCTCCATATTTTCTTCCATATCTTTCAGAATGCCGGCCTGTTCTCTGGAACCTTCCAAAAGCTGTCTTGCGCAGTCCGATACCTCCACGGAAGACTGATTCATCCGCAGCATAGTGTGATTGAGAGCCGCCGTAATATTGGATAGGGCATCTCTTATGGACGCGAAATCGCCCCGGAAATCATCCGGAATTTGTGCGGTATAATCCCCGTCGGCCAGCGTACTCAGACAGGCATCTATATCCTGTATGTATTTTTTCAGGCTTGTTACGGTTTTGGAAAGGGCATTCGTCAGAATTCCCGTTTCATCATCACTTTCGGATAATAGTACCTCATCTGTCAGATCGCCGTCGGACAATGCCTGCAGACGGGTTGTTGCATTGGAAAGCGGATCCGATATTCTGCGGGATACCTGACTGATAACTGCCCCGGCAAAGATTAACACTGCCCCGGATAACAGAATGGATAGCAGAATCGCAAAATACACATCATTCATAAATTCTCTGACCGGAGCATACAGAAGCAGCGCCCAGTTTGTTCCGGGAATCGGTGCATATCCCGCATAATTTCGCCCTGAGTCAAGCCGTACAATGGCCGATCCTGTCTGAAAGGAAACTGCGTCCTTAAATTTTTCAAGATTGCCGGAAGCCGGATACATATCGTATATATTATTCCGGCTGCGGATATTTTCCGTATTCCGGTCGCCGATCACATCGCCGCTGCTATTCAGGATACAAGCGCTGCCGGTGTCTCCCAGAACAAGCTGACTCAGTACGTCATTCAGCAGATCGTATTTGTAGCTTCCGATCAGGTATCCTGTTACTTCTCCCTCTTCTTTCAATGTAATACCGACGCATAACTGTAATATGCCATCTGCGTAATAGGGCTCTCCGATGACCAGACTTCCGGTTTGTGTTAACATGGAATAATAGTCTGTATCGGCAATCGAGTCCGGAGCAGATGCATCTCCATAAAGCTTATTTCCTGAAGCATCATAGGCGGAAATCCAGACGAATTCTATCTGCAGTTTGATTTTATCCAGACGTGCCTGTTTTTCCTCCACTGAGACCGTACTGTCCAACAAAACTGCTTCCTGTGAAAAGTTGTACATTCTCTCCGTAAGCAGATGCAGATTGGAACTGATGTTCTGTGCCGCGATGCGGGCTGTAATCTGCATGTCATCGAGCAGAATTTTATTCGTCGAACGAATGCTTCCGACGGATATGATCGTCATAACCAGTATGGAGACCAGCACCGCCACGGACATAACATAAAAATGTATTTTTTGTTTTAAATTATGCTGTTTTTTCATGATATCTCCCCTTTATAATACTTTACTTCACACTTTTTATTCTGACAGCCATATACTGCCTTTCCGGCATATCGATCCGGATGCCTTCCGTAAAAACCATTCACCTCGATTCTTTCCGTTTCATTCTCATTGAAAAGCAAATGACGCTCCGCGTTGTTTGTTTTCTCCGCAGATATTATATCATAACTCTTTTTTTCATCCAATCGGATATTGCCATTTTTTTATAGATAAATCAGGATTTTGTTGGTATTTCTGTACAAAAAGCAGGGTATGAAATTGCTGTGGAACAAGGCAGCACAGCTTATCATTGATCCGATATATTACTTTGAGAAAATGTCTTTGTTGAAATGACGCCGGCAGAAACTTTCTGTTTTGTGTCACCTTTTGTACAGGAACTGCGTGTTTATAGTATAGGGAGGTAAGGAAATGACAGAAATGACAATAGAGGAACTGGTTTTGGAGTACAGCAGCATGCTTTTTAAGATATGTATGGTCATTTTAGGAAACGAACAGGATGCCCAGGATGTCGTACAGGAAACTTTCTGTCGTTATATAGAGCGTTCGCCGGATTTCCACGGCAGAGAACATGAGAAAGCATGGCTCATTAAAGTAGCGACAAACGGATGTCTGGATCTGCACAGACACAGAAAAAGGCATCCGGACACTTCGATAGAAGATATTACCGCATATTGCGAACTGCCAGAACGAAGCGATATAGTAGAGGCGCTTATTAAGCTGCCGGATAAATTAAAGACTGTAATCTATCTGCATTATATCGAAGGTTATAAAACGGCGGAAATTGCAGATATGCTCGACATTTCAAATAGTGCGGTCAAAAAGCGCCTGCAGAGGGGAAGAGAGGCGCTGAGGCTGTCCTCGAAGGAGTGAAAAAACGAAAAAGGGCATTGTGTCATCATAAACAGAGTATTTCCGTCAGCGTTTTGGCGGCAGATGCACAGATTGAGAGAAAGGCAAGGGAATTATTATGAAGATTGATGTAAAAGAACTGCAGGATGCAGTGAATTCCATACAGATTACGGACAGGATGCAGGCAGAGATGGTTCAAAATGTCAAAGCGGCGGTAAAAGAACATAGTGAAAATGTATCTGCAGAAGGAAAAAAGTACAAAATCAGCAAAAGAGGGTTAATACGCAGGTTTCATCCGGCAAGGGCGGCGGCAGTCATCGCGGCGGTTATTGCCGTATCGGGGTTCCTCAGCATTCCGGTGCGGGCCATTGTGAATTCTCTGATACAGGAGCGTATGGAAAAAGAACCGGCAGAAGAGATGGAGAAGATCGTGGAAGATATGGAAGGCCAACGGGTGAGCGCGGACAGCTTTTCAAGAGAATTTACGGAGGAAGAACGGAGGCGGATTAAAGAACTTGCCGAACAGTATCAGGCAGGCACATTTCCGGCCGGGGAACTGTTTATGGCGCAAAGCGTAGAAGAGGCGGAGAATTGCGGGTTTTGTTTTCTGGTAACTAACGCTGTTTTTTATTTGCCGGAGAGAGTGCTGACGGACGAAGAGCTGTTGGAGATAATAGATTTTTATGTAAAAAGAGAATATGCAGTGAGACAACGCAGCGAGGAGATGTCCGCAGAGGAAAGCGCAATACAAAAAGAACAGCAGATAGAAGAAGCTGTTCAGACTGGCGGTGTTACCGAAGAGGAAGCGATAGCGATTGCAGCAGATTATTTGGAGAAGATTTTCGGAATTACGGGAGAGGGTCTGGAACACAACCATTATTATGAAGAAGAGGTCGTGATCAATGGTGAGAGTGGATTGTATCATGTTAATTGGACAAACTTTCTAAGCCGAAAGTATTATTATTTCTATATCAGTCCTGACGATGGCAGTCTTGTAGAGGTAACTTATAATGCCGATGAATCTTTTCCGGACAGGGGACCTGCGCCGGGAGAGGCGGAAACCAGGATCCCGGAGATGAAGCAAAAGGCTGTTTCTTTTATAGAAGAGGTGCTGGCGTTTTCCTATGAAGATATTTATTATGTATATTATAGGACAGATGATTCCTTATGCAGTTATATTGATTTTATGTTTGTACAGGATGATAAAACATATGTCTTAGAGTACACATGGGATGGTATTTTCAGAAGGGTCAGTAAGGGCACATTTACCACATACGAACAGGAATATGAGAGAATAAAAGAAAATGCCGCCGCTATAGAAGCCTGTCAGGGCGGGTCTGCATCCGGCGAAAGAGAAGATGCGGAAGTTACGCTGTTTATGGAAAAGGTAGAATAATTAGAATATTTGTCGGATAAATGAGACGATATAAAAGCCGCCGGTGTCAATGCTTTTTGGAAAGCATCATGCCGGGCGGCTTTTTACATGTCTGTTATGATGATCAGTGTCTTGCGTTTAGTACAATGCAGGCGGATATTCCTATATCATTTCGGAACAGTACCGCCGGGAGGCGTCTGAACGCCGCCCTGAGCAGAAGGTGCATTAAGCGGCGGATGATGCGGATGAGAACCGATGATCTCGATAGCGGAAACCACGACTGCCAGTATTTCCGCATCTACCTGTGTAGAAAGCGTATCAAACCGGTGCATGATAACACCCCGGCTTGTACGGGCATATTTGGGTTTCAGGCGGTTCAGCGCATAGGTTGCCATATCCAGTTTGCAGTCATTACAAGAGCATATATTGGGCATCGAGGGCAGAAGTTTATTGATCGTCTGCTCTACGTTATCTTCCATTAAATTCTTTAGTCCTTCCATTGTAAGTCCCCCGTGTAAGAAGTGGTCTGCCATTTTTTATTTTAAAAAACCGGTTATTAAAAAATGGCTATATATACTATATTATAACTTTTTTGAGTGGGAATCAATGTTTTTTTTCTGAGGGATTACGAAATCTTTCCGTTTTTTTGATAAAATTAGCACCTTTTTCGTGATTTTTGGAAAATAATTCTTTTACATTGTTTTATATTTTTTTAATTGACCTGTGAAAAAAATATAGTTAATATAGTAAAATATCGGTTATGGAAAAAAATACCGGATCATTATACGGGGAGGAGTGAAGTTATGGCCAAGATCATGAAATATCTCGGCGAATTCAAAATGGCAGTGGCTGCGATCATACTGCTTTTGATCGTGCAGGCGTACTGCGATCTGGCGCTGCCTTCTTATACGTCGGATATTGTGGATGTGGGAATAGAGCAGAGCGGTATCGAAAATGCGGTGCCCGTTATTGTGCGGGAGAATACATTGGAAGGAATATGCCTGTTTGCGGAAGAAGAGGATGAGGCGTTTATCAGAGATCACTATCGGCAAAACGGGGATGGCAATTATGAATTGCAGGACGATGATAAAGAAACGATAGCATCTTTGGAGGAGATCATGAGTGTCCCTATGGTCATGGTTTCCATGCTGTCACAGATGCCTGCCGGGGATACGTTTACGAAAGAGCAGGCTCTTCTTATGAAGCGGCAGATACTGGATCAGTATGGGGAAGAACTCAGCGACATGATCGTTGTGCAGATGGCGGTCATGTCCGTGAAGGCGGAGTATGAGGCGTTAAATCTGGATGTCAGCGCCATGCAGACGGAATATTTATTAACGGTAGGTTCTAAAATGCTGTTGATGACAGTTTTTATGATGAGCGCCTCTATTGCAGTAGGCCTTCTGGCGGCGAGAGTTTCCGCGGGAATCGGTATGCGGCTGCGCAACAGGGTTTTTAGAAAAGTCGTTTCTTTTTCTCATGCGGAAATGGATAAATTTTCTACGGCGTCTTTGATCACAAGAAGTACTAATGATATTCAACAGGTGCAGATGGTTGCGGTCATGCTGCTTAGAATGGTATGCTATGCACCGATTCTCGGAATCGGAGGCATTATCAAGGTTGCGCATACAAAAACGGGTATGGGCTGGATCATTGCGGTAGCAGTCGGCGTAATCCTTCTTCTGGTCGGAACGCTGGTGGGAATTGCCATGCCGAAATTCCAGCTGATGCAGACACTGGTGGACAAAATGAACCTGATTTCCAGAGAGATCCTCACAGGTATTCCGGTTATCAGAGCTTTCAGCCGTGAAAAATATGAAGAAAAAAGATTTGATAAGGCCAATAAAGAGCTGATGTCTACACAGATGTTCACCAACAGGGTCATGACTTTCATGATGCCGGTTATGATGTTTATCATGAATGCCATTGCGATTGCTATCGTATGGTTCGGCGCTAAGGGAATAGACCTTGGCAATCTGCAGATCGGTGATATGATGGCATTTATTACTTATTCTATGCAGATCGTCATGTCGTTTCTGATGCTGACGATGGTTTCCGTTATGCTGCCGAGAGCGGGCGTTGCGGCAGAACGTATCGAGGAAGTCATCTGCACGGAACCGTCGATTGTGGATGCAGAACAGACGGAAGATGAACGGGTAGAAGGAAAAGGCAGGCTTGCTTTTGAGAATGTCAGCTTCCGTTATCCGGGGGCGGAAGAAGATGCGCTTTCCCATATTACTTTTACGGTTTGTCCCGGTGAAACGACGGCGGTTATCGGCAGCACGGGCTGCGGGAAATCAACGCTGCTGCATCTGATTCCCCGGTTTTATGATGTGACAGGCGGCAGAATTACTATCGACGGAATGGATATCAGGCTGTTATCACAGAAAAAACTGCGCAGTCTGTTAGGATTTGTACCGCAAAAAGGAGTGCTTTTCTCCGGAACGATTGCATCCAATATTAAATTTGCCGGAGAAAATATCGTTTCGGATGAAATGATGAAAGACGCAGCGGAAATCGCGCAGGCGAAAGATTTTATCGAAAATAAGCAGGAAGGATATTTCAGCCCGATCTCCCAGGGCGGAACCAATGTTTCCGGCGGGCAGAAACAGAGGCTTTCGATTGCCAGAGCAATTGCCCCCAAACCTAAAATATTCCTTTTTGACGACAGTTTTTCCGCATTGGATTACAAGACGGATGCGCTCCTTAGAAAAGAACTGCATGAGAAGACTGCGGATGCGGCGGTGATCATCGTTGCACAGCGTATCAGTACGATCCTGCATGCGGATCAGATCATCGTATTGGATGATGGCAGGATAGCGGGGATAGGCAGACATGAAGAACTGCTGCAAAGCTGTGAGGCTTATCAGGAAATAGCCAGATCGCAGTTGTCCGAATCCGAGTTGAAAGGAGGCAGATGAAAATGAGCGAAAACCAGAAACGTCCCGGAGGTCCTCATGGTCCCCACGGGCCGGGCGGCGGTATGATGCCGGGGGAAAAAGCGAAGGACTTTAAGGGAACAATACGGAAGCTGTTCCGATATATGGGGAACTTTAAATACGGCCTGTTTGCTGTGGCTGTCTTTGCAGTGGGCGGCACCGCATTTAATATTATCGGGCCGAAAGTGCTCAGCAAAGCCACGACAGAGCTTTTTAACGGACTTATGGCAAAGATTTACCAGACCGGCGGCATCAATTTTGATAAGATCGGCAGGATCTTGCTTATTTTGTTGGGACTATACGGGATAAGCGCCCTTCTGTCTCTGTTTCAGGGATGGATTATGACCGGCGTTTCTCAGAAATTGTGCTTTCGTTTCCGCAGGGAGATCTCGGAGAAAATAAACCGGATGCCGCTTGAGTATTTTGAATCGCGAACGGTAGGAGAAGTGCTTTCCCGTATCACCAATGATGTGGATACACTTGGCATGAGTCTGAATCAGAGCGTGACTACATTAATTACTTCGATCAGTACTTTGATCGGCGTACTGATTATGATGCTCAGTATCAGTCCGCTGATGACGCTGATCGCGCTTGTTATCCTGCCGATATCCGGAACGCTGATCGGTGTTGTTGTGAAATTCTCACAGAAATACTTCGTAGCGCAGCAGAATTATCTCGGAAAGATCAACGGACAGGTAGAGGAGGTTTACAGCGGACAGAATATCGTGAAGGCATTTAACAGGGAAGAAGAGGTCTTAAAGGAATTTGAGGAGACCAATAACGTATTGTACCGGTCGGCATGGAAATCTCAGTTTTTATCCGGCATGATGCAGCCCATTATGATGTTTATCGGAAATCTGGGTTATGTGGCGGTGGCCGTCAGCGGAAGTCTTCTGACGATCAAAGGTACCATTGAGATCGGGGACATCCAGGCCTTCATTCAATATGTAAAAAATTTTACACAGCCGATCATGCAGCTTGCACAGGTTTCCAATATGCTGCAGTCTACGGCGGCAGCGGCGGAAAGAGTGTTTGAATTCCTGGAAGAAGAGGAAGAAGAGCAGTATGTAGATGATCCGGTGCATCTTGCCGGGATAGAAGGACGCGTTAATTTCGAGCATGTCAGATTCGGCTATAAACCGGATAAAATCATTATTCATGATTTCAGCAGCCAGGTGGAACCGGGACAGACAGTGGCCATCGTAGGTCCTACCGGAGCCGGCAAGACGACAATGGTGAAGCTGTTAATGCGTTTCTATGATGTCAACAGCGGCAGTATCAAAGTGGACGGACATGATATTAAAGACTTTAACCGCAGTGAACTGCGTGAGAGCTTCGGTATGGTTTTGCAGGATACCTGGTTGTTCAAAGGTACGATCATGGAAAATATCCGTTACGGCAGGCTGGATGCGACGGATGAAGAGGTGATCGAGGCAGCCAAAGCGGCACATGCCCACAGATTTATCCAGACACTGCCGGGCGGTTATCAGATGGAGCTCAATGAAGATGCAAGTAATGTATCACAGGGACAGAAACAGCTTTTGACGATCGCAAGGGCGATCCTGGCTGATAACAAGATCCTGATTCTGGATGAGGCAACCAGTTCCGTCGATACAAGAACGGAGCAGCGTATTCAGAAAGCAATGAATAATCTGATGAAGGGAAGAACCAGTTTTGTCATAGCGCACAGGCTGTCTACGATCAAGGATGCCGATCTGATCCTTGTAATGAAAGACGGCGATATTATTGAGCAGGGCAGTCACGAACGGCTGCTTGCGCAAAACGGTTTTTATGCGGAGCTATATAATTCGCAGTTTGAAGATGTTACGGCCTCTTGACAAAGGAGTAAAATATGATATCATGTAGTAGTTGCAAATGAGTTGCAATTGCAGATTGTCTGCAGGATGAAATGATCTTGGGAAAGAGGATATCATATGTCGGAAGCTGTTTTTGATGCATTCAAAGATTGTGTAAAGTTACTGCCTTTTCTGTTTTTAACGTATCTGGCAATGGAATATATCGAGCATAAAGCGGGCAGTAAAATGCAGGGGATGATTCAGAGATCCGGCAGATTCGGGCCCGTGCTCGGAAGTATTTTAGGCGCCTTTCCGCAGTGTGGGTTTTCTGCGGCGGCGTCTAATTTATATGCAGGCAGAATCGTTACGATCGGTACGTTGATGGCGGTCTATTTATCAACCTCTGACGAAATGCTGCCGGTTCTTATATCCGAAAATGCCGGAATCGGTATGATCTTAAAGATTTTATGCGTTAAGGTGGGCATAGGAATCCTGGCCGGTTTCGTGATCGATATGACAGTCAACAGGAGCGCAGGAACGAAACGCAGAGAGCTGGAGATTTCACATTTATGCGAACACGAACATTGCCGCTGCGAAGAGGGGATCGTGAAGTCGGCGCTGCGCCATACAGTGGAGATTTTCATTTATATCCTTCTGATTTCTCTTGTGCTGAATATTGTGATTGCGCTTGTCGGGGAAGAGGCGCTGGCGGGGCTGTTTCTGAATAAGCCGGTTATCGGAGAACTGACTGCCGGTGTGATCGGACTGATTCCGAATTGTGCGTCTTCGGTAGTTCTTACGCAGTTGTATCTGGAAGGGGTCATGAGCGCCGGGGCCATGCTGTCGGGACTGTTGGCCGGTTCAGGGATCGGTATCGCAGTGCTGTGCCGTGTAAATGACAGACGCCGGGAGAATATCAAGATCATTCTATTGCTTTATGGGATCGGTGTGATTTCGGGAATCATCATAGAAGCTCTCGGTATTGTTTTTTGATGGAGGAATCGGGAATCATGAAGGAAGTACAGTCGGAAAAGAAGCCGGTCTTTCCGGAATCGATAAAGAGAACGAAGCAAAGAGAAGCGGTATATGAGATATTAGTCGGTACAGAAGATGCGTTATCAGCTGCAGAGATCTACCGTCGTATGCAGCAGACGCAGACAGGATGCGGGTTTGCGATTTCTACGGTCTACCGCGCATTGTCTGTTTTTGAAGAAAACGGATTGGTTTCAAAGTCTGTGTTAATGGGGGATGATACGGCAGTCTATGCCTGGAATCACGGAACGCACAGACATTATGCCATCTGTCTTAACTGTCATAAGCGGGTGCCTTTAAAGCGCTGTCCCTTTGAGAATGCCCGAATGAATACCGGGAACGAAGAGTTTCGGATTACGGGACATAAGGTAGAGCTTTACGGTTATTGCAAACAATGCAGCGGTAAGGCAGAACCGCAGTAAAGGATATTAAAGCAGGGTAACGGCCTTTCCGGCAGTCGGTTTTACGACCGGAAGACTGGGAAAGCGCTCTGACAATGCTTTTTTGAGCGGCCTGGTATCTACGTGGCCGGAGATCGGCGGGAAAGCGTCATCAAAATGATCTAAAAGGACTGTTCTCGGTTTTATTTTTTCAATAATTGACAGCGCCGGTGTGACAAGATCCGTTGCGCCCTGATACGGAAGAACCAGCATGTCCACATGTTGGGGATATACGGTGTCTTCCTGCAGATTCAGGCTGCCGAGGACAAGGATTTTCTTGCCGTCGGCTTCTATCTGAAAGATAAGCGTCTCATTTTTTTCCGCAAAGGCTCCGTTTTTTAATAACAGTTGAATAAAGTTCGGGAAATACCGTAATATACGAAAGTTTAGTAAAGTGCGCCTGATAAGCGGGGAGTCGAAACGGATGTGTTTTCCTCTCATGACGGTGACGGTAATTTCACCGAAATGCAGAACATCGCCGGGGCGGATCAGCGTGATCATATCACAGTCGGCATTTTTTCTCTCCAGCGTGGCAGCAGGCGTCCCGCTGCAATATACGGTGATATCCGTGTCATTTATAATTTGGGGAACACTGCCGAGGTGGTCGATATGACCGTGGGTAATCAGAATAGAATCCGACTGCCTGTAATCGAACAGGGAAGGATGGTTTTCCGCGCCTCTTAAGGGCAGAAAAGGATCAATAAGAATTCTGTCGTTTCCGCTTTCAATGAATAAAGATGCCGTTCCATACCATGTGATGTTCATAAGCCGCCTCCGATCATTATTATTGTATGATAAGGAGCGTTTTTTCGCAAGAGGGATTATGAAGACAAAAAAAGCACCATCCCCAAGGCTCGTGCGTCCTCAAAAATGGTACTCATGAATGCGCCTTCAGGGGCTCGAACCCTGGACACCCTGATTAAGAGTCAGGTGCTCTACCAACTGAGCTAAAGGCGCATGTCCAACTGTCTTACGTAATAATCTGTTTTACAACACATGGGTTATTATAGTATAATGTTTTTTGGTTTGCAAGTATTTTTTATAATTTTTTAAGAATTTTTTCAATTAAGGTGTTTTTATGTGATAAAATACCTGTTTGAACAATAAAATCGGTAATTATGGAGAAGAAAATGATATTTGAAACGCATGCGCATTATGATGACGAGGCATTTGAAAAGGACCGCGATGAGCTGCTGCGCGCCCTGCCGGAGAATGGGATCGATACGGTGGTTAACATTGGAGCGAGCCTTGAAAGCTGTAAAGATACGATCGCGCTTATGGAGAAATATCCGTTCGTATACGGAGCTATAGGCGTACATCCAGGTGAAACGGGAGAGCTGACGGAAGAAAGCATGCAGTGGCTGAAAGAAAGCTGCGCTGTTCAGAAGGTGGTGGCGGTCGGGGAGATCGGACTGGATTATCACTGGAAAGAGCCGGAGATATCCATACAGAAGAAATGGTTTGAGAGACAGCTTATCATGGCGGGAGAAGTCGGACTTCCGGTTATTATTCATTCCAGAGAAGCGGCTAAGGATACGCTGGAAATTATGAGAAGCCTGCATGCACAGGAGCTTGGGGGTGTGATCCATTGTTTTTCCTATACGAAAGAAACGGCGAGGGAATTTTTGGACATGGATTATTATTTCGGTATCGGAGGCGTGCTGACATTCAAAAATGCCAGAAAGTTAAGAGAAGCGGCAGCGTATATTCCCATGGAGAGGATATTGCTGGAAACCGACAGTCCTTATCTGGCGCCGGAACCGAACAGGGGGAAGCGCAATTCTTCGTTGAATCTGCCGTATGTGGCAGAAGAACTGGCAGCGATCAAAGGGATAAGCTATGAAGACGTGCTGGCTATAACATATGAGAATGCTAAGAGGATATTTCGAATGGACAGACCGGCAGTCTGAGAGAGGTATGGTTTTGTGATGGAAACGTTAGGAAGCGCTAAAAATACAATAGAGATACTGCAGAAATATCATATCAGCCTGCAAAAGAAGTTCGGACAAAATTTTCTGATCGATAAAAATATATTGGAAAAGATTGTGGATGCGGCGCATGTCACTGCAAATGACTGCGTATTGGAGATCGGGCCGGGTATCGGTACAATGACGCAGTATCTGGCAGAAAGAGCCAAAAATGTCATTGCAGTAGAGGTAGATAAAAATCTGATTCCCGTTTTACAGGATACACTTTCTTCCTATAATAATGTAACGATCATTAATCAGGATATTTTGAAAACAGACCTGCATCGGATCATAGAAGAGCATGGCGGCGGCCGGCCCGTAAAAGTGGCGGCGAATCTTCCTTACTATATTACGACGCCGATCATTATGGCCCTGTTTGAAAATCATATCGCACTGCAGAATATAACGATTATGGTACAGAAAGAAGTTGCGGACAGAATGCAGGCCGAACCGGGAACAAAAAACTACGGGGCGCTGTCTTTGGCGGTACAGTATTATGCGAAGCCGGAGATTATCGTGAAAGTGCCGGCGAGCTGCTTTATACCGAAACCTAATGTTGACAGTACCGTGATCCGGCTGACAAAATATGAAAAACCGCCTGTTGCGGTATGGGATGAAGCATATTTGTTCGCCGTTATCAGGGCATCCTTTAACCAGAGAAGGAAAACGCTTGTCAACGGTCTGGCGGGCGCACCGGTTTTAGGGGTAAATAAGGAAGAGATTGCGGGTGTGCTGGCACAGATGGGACTTCCGGCAGCGATACGCGGTGAAACGTTGACTTTAGAGCAATTTACAGAACTTTCCAACAGCCTTCTGCATGTTCGGAAACAGAAGTAAAAAATAGAAAATATACAATATGAAGGAAATGTATATTGCAGTGTCTCCATATCTTGGTATATGTTTTACATATATTACGATGGAGATGCTGTATTTTTTTCTGCATATTTTATTTACATTGATATTCGCCTATGGTAAACTAAGACAGTATAAGTAGGATTACAGATTGAGAAACGTTGTGTAGAATACAGTAGTTATGAGGTGAGTACCTTGGATAAGTATGAATATAAAGTTCGTGCGGACGAAATCAAAGCATTGATCTCGGAAGGTGAATTTGTAGAAGCAGTTAAAATTGCGGACACGATCGACTGGCGAAGAGTAAAGAGCGTCATGATGCTATGTACCATCAGTGACTTATATAAGATTAACAGAAGATATCAGGAAAGTAAAGATATCCTTTTATTAGCGTATGAAAAACACCCTACGGGAAGACTGATCGTATATTCGCTATGCGAGCTTTCCATTAAAATGGAAGAGTATGTGCAGGCAATTGAATATTATAAAGAGTTCGTGCAGATCGCGCCCAAAGATACGGGCAGATTTATCCTGCAGTACCGGCTGTATGAGGCACAGGATGTCAGTCTGGAGGAGCGGATCGCCGTTCTGGAAGAATTTAAAAAACGTGATTACCGTGAGAAATGGGCATATGAACTGGCCTATCTCTATCATAGGATCGGCCTGACAACGAAATGCGTGGAGGAATGCGACGAGATGTTCCTCTGGTTCGGAGAGGGCAAGCATGTGCTGAAAGCGCTGGAATTAAAAGCGCTTCACACACCGTTAAATGCGGATCAGCAGGCAAAGTATGATCTTTGGATGGCAGAGCGGGACGAAGATATGGAAGAAGAACCCGAAGAGGATGAGAATGGCGGCGAGGAAGAAGATATAGAGGACGATGAGAGAGACTACGGAGATGAGGAGGAAGAAGATCCTGACGATATATTCCCGGCCACGACGGAGCTGCCGGAAGTAAAAACGGTAGATCTGGGGCAGTATAATACAATGAATCTGCAGATGGCCCTGGCAGAAAGCATGAGAGAGATCCTGACGGATGAAACGTCAGAACTGCCCGTAACATCGCAGCTTCCCGAAATATCAGAGATGCCCGGCACAGCATCGATCCCGGTGCAGGAAGCGGATGATGATCCGGCAAAGACCAGGCAGTTTACTTTTGCACGGCAGGGAGGGGCGCCCGCAGAGCAGTATGTGCCAACCCAGGTACCGGAAGCGTCTGTAATGGAAAATTCTATCGTAGAGCAGATCATTGCGCCGCTTCTTCAGGAGACGATGGAGCTTCCGAAAGTAACGCTTCCGCAGGATACCGATGAATTACAGGAGATCGTTACACAGACTGCGCCCGCGCCGGCCCAGATACAAACGCCGGTCTCCGCAGCAGGCACGATGGCAGTGCAGACGCCTGTAACGCAGGCCCCGACAGCGGAAATGCCAATGACCCAGACGCGGGAAGCAGAAATGCCGATGACACAGACACCCGGCATACAGATTACGGCGGTACAGACACTGGGAACGGAAAGTCCGGGAGCGGTGCAGCAGGAGATTTATACCGGAAATACCGCAGAAGGGTCAAGATCCAGCAAATATGATGAAGTTCTTTCCCAGGAAAACGACGGACAGATCCGTCTGGTCGTTCCGGATATCAAGGCAATAGAGAAACAGATTACCGGACAGCTTAGTATTGAAGATATTATGGCTGAATGGGAAGCAATGAAAAAAAGCAACGAGCAGAAGCGTATGGAAGCTGTCAGACAGCGTATTATGGAACATACCGGAAGTTTGTTCGCAGATTTCGACGAGGCAACAAAGAGCGGTCTTTTAGAGCAGCTTGAAAAGGCGTTTGTGGCCGCGATCATGAAAGAGTCAGAAAAACCCGCCATTAAGAGGGTGATCATACCGGAGGAAGCGGAACTGGAATTAAGCGCAGCGCCGCAGCCAAAACCTGTACGGGTGAAACCGGAGCCGGAGCCGGTGCAGGAGGAAAGGAAAGAACTGCCGGAGCCGGAGGAGGAATCTGACGCCGTATACGAAGAACCGGAAGAGATACCGGAAGAATTCGAGGAAGTTGCGCAAGAGCAGGAGCCTGAGGAAGCGGAGCCGGAAGAGGAAGTTTATGAGACGGATATAGAAGAACCGGAGCCGGAGAAGAAGACTGTATCCATGCCGGAAGCAAAAAACGAGCCGCAGCAGGGACATGGGCATGCAGGCAGAGAATTGAGCGACGAAGAGAAAGAACTGTTCGGACCGTATGTGCATCATAGAAAATCCAGAGAACAGTTGATTCATACGCTTGATAATATGAGTATGGCCGCATATGCGGGAAATGTCATTATTACCGGAGAAGAAGGGGGCGGCACGCTGTCTCTTGCCAAATGTCTGATCCGGGAAATGCAGTACAGCGACAGTAATTTTTCCGGTAAAGTAGCCAAAATTGCCGGTACGGTCCTCAACAAAAAGGATATTCCCAAAACGTTGGCAAGGATCAATAACGGGGCGCTCATCATTGAGAAAGCCGCCGATTTGAAGGGAGAAACGGTAGCCAAACTGGCGAAGGAACTGGAGAAGGATAATATCGGACTGCTTCTGATTCTGGAAGATACGAAACAGCGGATGAACCAGTTCCTGGTGGAAAATTCCATCCTGAATTACAGTTTTGAACTGCGGATAGATATCGAACCCTTGGATGATGAGGCTCTGGTCGCATATGCGAGACAATATGCGGAACAGATGGAGTATTCCATTGATGAATTCGGGATACTTGCCCTTCATACGAGAATTGCGGATATGCAGACGAGCGATCACGAAGTCACCGTTGCGGAAGTAAGAGAATTGGTGGATGAAGCGATTTATTATGCCAATAAAAAAACGCCGAAACATTTTGTCGATGTCCTTCTGGCAAAACGATATGATGATGATGATATGATCATTTTAAGAGAGAATGATTTTATGCACTATTAAAGTGGGATAGGGGGAAAACAATGGCAGGAAAAGTAAAAAGGCAGAAGGAAGTGGAGAATAAGGTATTTATTTCGGAGGCTGACCAATATCTGTTTGCGCAGGGAACGCATTATGATATTTATAAAAAACTGGGTGCGCATCCTTCCGTGGAAAACGGCGTAAAAGGAATGTTTTTTGCAGTATGGGCTCCGAATGCGGAAAGTGTCTATGTTATAGGAACCTTCAACGGCTGGGATGAAGAAAAGCACCAAATGGAGAAACTCGGACCCGGCGGGATCTATAAGCTATTTATTCCGGGTGTGGAAGAAAATGAAATGTATAAGTTTCTGATCCATACGCTTTCCGGTGAGAAACGCTACAAGGCGGATCCCTTTGCCAACTATACGGAAATGAGGCCCGGCAACGCTTCCAAAACCTTTGATATTTCCCGCTTTAAATGGTCGGATGAAGTCTGGATGAAAGACAGAGATGGTAAAGACTATAACAAAGAACCGCTTGCTATCTATGAGTGTCATATCGGTTCCTGGATGAAACACCCGGACGGGACAGAAGACGGTTTCTATAATTACCGCGAGTTTGCTGAAAGAATCGTGGAATATTTAAAGGAAATGCACTATACGCATATAGAATTAATGGGTATTGCGGAATATCCGTATGACGGTTCCTGGGGATATCAGGTGACCGGATATTATGCGCCGACTTCCCGACATGGCAATCCTGAGGATTTCATGTACCTGATCAATGAACTCCACCGGAACAGGATCGGTGTTATCCTGGATTGGGTTCCTGCTCATTTCGCGACGGACGCGCACGGCCTGAGCAGATTTGACGGCGAATGTATCTTTGAGCATCCCGATCCGAGACTCGGAGAGCATCCTGACTGGGGAACCAAAATTTTTAATTACGGTAAAACAGAGGTGAAAAATTTCCTTATTGCCAATGTATTATTCTGGGCAAGAGAATATCATATCGATGGCATCAGAGTTGACGCCGTGGCATCGATGCTGTATCTGGATTACGGCAAAAAGGATGGGCAGTGGCTGCCTAACAAATACGGCGGAAATAAGAATCTGGAGGCAATAGAGTTTTTCCGTCATATGAATTCCGTTGTTCTGGGAACATTCCCCGGTTTTCTTACGATTGCGGAAGAATCGACGGCATGGCCTCAGGTTACCGGCAAGATTGAAGAGGGCAGCGAAGGACTTGGTTTTTCTTTCAAATGGAATATGGGATGGATGCATGACTTCTGCGATTATATGAAGCTTGATCCGATCTTCAGAAAAGGCAATCATTATGCCATGACATTTGCCATGAGTTATAACAGCAGTGAAAATTATATTCTGCCGTTATCGCATGATGAAGTCGTACATTTGAAATGTTCCATGGTAAATAAAATGCCGGGTTATCCTGTAGATAAATATGCAAACTTAAGAGTCGGATACAGTTATATGTTCGGCCATGCGGGGAAGAAACTGCTTTTCATGGGACAGGATTTCGGACAGGAGAGAGAATGGAGCGAGAAGCGGGAATTAGACTGGTTTTTACTCGGTGAGGAACAGAACCGCGGTATGCATGAATACGTAAAAGAACTTCTGAAACTATACCGTAAATATCCGGCGATGTATTCTATTGATAATACCTGGGATGGATTTGAGTGGATTAATGCGGATGATGCCGAACGCAGTACATATAGCTTTTATAGAAAAGACGAGACAGGCAAAAACAATATCCTGTTCGTGCTCAACATGACGCCGATGATGCGGGAAGAGTTCCGGGTCGGCGTGCCGAAAAAGAAGAAATACAAATTACTTTTAAACAGCGATGAAAAGCGTTTCGGCGGTTTTGGCAATACGATACCGGGAGAACTTACGGCAGTGAAGGAAAGCTGCGATTCCAAAGATTATTCCATTACGTTTGATCTGCCGCCGCTTACGGCTGCGATATTCGTTTTCTAACAGGACATTAATAAATATTGAGCGGCGGTTAAGATCGCCGCTCTTTTTTCCGGATGGGCTTCCGGACCAATACAAAACTCAGATGCCTGTTATATCATTTTCACAGCTTTGTATAAAACGGAATACATGGTATGCGTCATAAGCATGTTTCCTGTCTTTTAAACCGATAAAATACGCTGCACATAAGATTTCTATACATTTCATCACGCAGGGAAACGCTCTTTTTTCTTCGGCGGAAAGGCGGATGATGCTTTCGTAACCCGCAACAGCCGATCTAAAGCTTTCGATCCATTCATTTTGGGTAAAAGCATCATCCGTTTCTTCTGCCAATAATCCTGTCAGAAAGTAGCAGATATCAAATATCCTTATATTTTTCTGGCTCAGATCAAAGTCAATATATCCTGACAGCTCCCCTTCACAAAACAGAAAGTTTCCGAAGTGTACATCTCTGTGGATCAGCTGCTTTGGCAGGCAGTCGTATATATTTTCTAATAATTCCACTGTTTTGTCATAATCTTCTTTTTCAATGATCTGCCACGCATGATTTGCCAAATTTTTACGTACCCACCCCTTCATTTCTTGTAAAAGGCTGTTATCCCAAAATTCAATTTCCTTCTCACATTCAATAAATGCTTTATGCAACTGCGCGATTGCACGCCCCATTTTATAAGACATTGCCGGATTTTTTATTTCGGTAATATTACTTCCCGGTAATTTTTTGGACACCAGAAAGTAAACGTTATTATGTGCGGCATATTTTTCACCTGTTTTGACAGGCACAATTTCCGCGACCGGAATATTACACGCCGATAAAATTGTTGATATTTGAATGTTCCTTTCCAGTTGTTTCCGGTCATCATACATTTTTATGACATTGGAGTGATTGAGTTCCCATGCGGAGGAATATATCTGTATTAATTGTTCGTTTTCCAATTCCCATAAAGGCAAAATTTCTTCTATTGTTGTTTTCATTTTCTGATGTTTCGTCCTTTCTTTAAAAATAATCCTTCTGATACTGGACTCTGACAAGTGAAATATATTTCTCAGCTGCCCGTTTGTCCACCCTTCAAGGTGCTTCAGATAGATATACTGATTGCGTTTTGACAGTTCGATCTTATAGTCGGTCTGCTGCCCTGGCGTATGATCCTTTTTCCCTGGTATATATAAATAACCGGCCTGATAATGTTTTTGGATCATTAGAATTAATTCTTCGGGTAAAACATTGTGTGCATTTACATATTTCATCAAGAGTCACTCCGTATGGATTTTTATCCGGCATAAGAACTGCAAAAAGCGGATTATCTATGATGGTATTATAACAGACGGGAGCAGCTTATCGTTGATCATATTTATTTCTGTACAGAATGTGATCAACAGTAACGGTCTGCAGATCTTATAATATCCGTGGATTTACATGCAGAGGTTAAGAAAACAAAAAAGTATGCCGAAATAAAGGGTGAATGCCTGATACGGGTTATGTATTGCATTCACCTTTTTATATATATTGTATATAGAAATGAAAGCCTACTACATGGAGTGTGTATATGAAAATTAACCTGGATACTAACAACACAAATCAAAATGTAGACAAGGTGGCGACAACTACATACAGAGATACCCAGACGCAAAAAAGCAGTCAGTCGGGGGTATATGCATTAGACATTTCTGGAACAGTTATGGATAACAAAGCTTACAAAGGTCAGGGAAAGACCGCAGAAGACGTTATGCAGGAAGCAGGGCAGATCGATACTGCCGTGCAGAGAGACTATATGACAGTTATGTCTAATTCTATGTCTGCACAGGATTTCGGCCAGATGATGAAAGATGGTTATCAGGTCGGAGACATGGAAATAGAAGAGGTCGTTACGATTGTTGACAAAATAAAAGCAGAGCTGATCAAAGGCGGCGCACAGGTAGCCGGTTATACGGATCAGATCGATACGGACACTTTGGAGAAGATTACGGGAAGCGAAGTTTTTGCAAAAGAGCTCTGCCAGCAGTTTGCCGCGCATGATATTCCCGTAACGGAAGAGAATGTCAGAAACGCCGTAGAGGCTTATCATAAAGCGGAAGAACTTTCGCAGATGACCGATGGCGCCGTGAAATATATGGTGGAAAATCAAATGGAGCCTACCATCGACAATCTCTATCTGGCACAGCACAGTTCTACTGCGGACGGGAGCAGACAGGGAAAAGGTTATTACGAATGTTTCAGCCAGCAGGGATACGGCGGATATTATGCCAAAAAAGCGGAAGATTTTCATTGGCAGCAGTTGTATCCGCAAATGGAAGCAGTCATTCAAAAAGCCGGTCTGGAAGTCAATGAAGAAACGATGGAAGACGCAAAATGGCTGATTGAAAAGGGAATACCGTTAACATCAGATGCGGTTAGAAAATTTAACCAGCTGGATTCCCTTACGCTGCCGCAGGACGAAAAACAGATTCTTTCCGCAATTGCATCGGCCATCGCAGATGGGAAAGCGGCCGGAGGAGCAAATCTGGCGGATGACAGAAGTAATCTGGAAAAGGCTGTGGAATATACAGAGCGGTTTGAGCAGATTACGGAAGAGGCAGTCGATAAGGCAGTATCGGAAGGCGAGCCGCTTACGCTGCAGAATCTGGAGGCAGCACAGAAGCAGATCGTGGGAAATACTTCCGGTCTTGAAAAAGATAAAACGCAGGAGCCAAAGAATAGCGGTATGGCAGCGCAGACGGCAGGAGCGATGGAAAATCCGGCAGTGATCTCCGCCAGACGGCAGTTAGAAGAAATCCGTTTCATGATGACAGTAGAAGCTAATTTAAGATTGATGAAAAACGGATTTGTTATTGATACATCAGAGTTAGAGCAGTTGGTAAATGCACTGAAACAAATGGAAGCGCAGCATAAGCAGCTTATGTTCGGGGATGGAGATGCCGCAGCAGTATCCGAAAAATCAGCAATATATGCCGAAACGCAGAGAAAAGTTGATGAAATCCCCTATATGCCGATCGACGTAGCCGGAAGATTTAAAGTAACCGATGAAGACTTTACTTTAAATCAGGTGCATATCGAAGGCAGCGCTTTAAGAAATAAATATGACGAAGCCAGGGAAAAATACGAGACGCTGATGACTGCTCCAAGCAAAGAAATGGGTGACTCGATCCGGAAGGCATTTAGAAATGTGGATGACATTCTGGAAGATATGAAGATGGAAACGACGGATGAAAACCGCCGCGCAGTACGGATTTTAAGTTATAATCGGATGGAATTGTCGGCGGAGAATATACAGGCCGTGAAAGAGAGCGACACGGAGCTTCGAAGCGTGATCGAAAAAATGACACCGGCCGTTGTACTGCAGACGATCCGCGACGGGAAAAATCCGCTGGAGATGACGGTACCGGAACTGAATGATTATCTGGATTCCATGGAGTATCATAAAGAACAGGAAGTTGAAAAGTACAGCCGTTTCCTGTATAAACTGGACAAAAACAAAGAGATTGATGCGCAGGAACGTTCGGCGTATATCGGTATTTACAGAATGTTCAGGCAGCTTGAGAAAACGGATGATGCAGCGGTCGGAATGATTCTGAACACCGGAGCGGAGTTTTCCTTTAAAAATCTGCTGAGTGCAGTACGCAGCAACAAAAAGGCCGGCATGGATTTTACGGTTGATGATGCGTTTGCCGGCATAGAAGCGGCAGCAAAAGGAGTATCCATATCCGCACAGATCAATGCAGGATTTAACAGGACTTATCAGGATATCGCCAGAGCGGCGGCAGACCGTATGGCGAAGCAGGACGCGTCTACGGAGGCGGATTACCAAAACGACAGGGTTCAGGAATACCGCCAGTTAAATGAGGTAGAGGATTCCGTTATCAACGAATTGCTGGATAATAAGCAGCCGGTAACAGCCAACAATCTTTTGGCAGCGGATATGTTAATGAACCGCAGCGGCGCTCTTTATAAAAAACTGAATGAATATACCAAATCTGCCGATAAAGATAAAGTAAAAGATGCACTTTCGCATGTGCAGGAGGCAATGACCGATAAGGACAGTCTGCAGGAAGCATATGGAGAAATGCAGGAGATTTATGAAGAGGTATTGGAAGAAGCCCAATATGACCCGGAGATAACGTATATCGATCTGAAGGCCATCCAGAGCTGCAAAAAACAGCTTACACTGGCAGGGAATCTGGCGCAGGAAGAAAATTATCAGATACCTGTGGAGATTCATGGTGAGATGACAGCGATCCATTTGAGAGTGCTTCATGACGAAAAAGAAGGCGGCAAGGTAAAGGCAGCATTTTCTACGGAAGCCTACGGTAAGGTTGCGGCGCAGTTCAGTATCAGAAATAACAAAATTACAGGATATATTGCCTGCTCCACTGCGGAGGGAACTGCAGGCCTGCAGGAAAGAGCGGAAAACCTGCGGACAGGGTTGGAGAAGCAGGTATCCTCTTTGATACAGAAGGAACTGGAACTTGACAATGTCAGCATCATTCATGGAAGTGATCTGGATCTGAATGCATTTACGGCGGGAGAGCAGTCAAATGACGCCTCCGTTAAGACCGCAGATCTGTATCAGATAGCAAAGGCGTTTATTACGACTGTTACAGCATAATACATTACATGATTTACAAGGAGGAATACTAAATGAGAATTAATTATAACGCATCTGCAATGCGTGCGAACAATGCATTGAATGTAGCCGATAACAGAGTGGCGGCATCGCTGCAGAGATTATCATCCGGCCTGAAAGTAAACAGCGCCAAAGACAACCCGTCCGGATATGCGATAGGGAGGAGAATGGATGCGCAGATTGCCGGCGTTTCCATGGCGACAAGAAATGCTAATACCGGAATCTCCATTATCGAAACGGCAGACGGTGCGCTGACAGAAGTGCACGATATGCTGCAGAGAATGAACGAGCTGGCGGTAAAGGGAAGCACCGGTACACTGACTACGGCTGACAGAAAAACACTGAATGAGGAACTGATTCAGTTAAAAGAAGAAGTTACGAGAATTGCAAAAGATACCGAGTTTAACGGGCAGCCGCTCTTAGATGGCAGCTTCGATCTGAAAGGATATACCAATGATCCGCAGTTAAGAGCAAAAGTGGCTTATTACAGCGATGATGTACTGGCGAAGGAATATACTATCAATACGCTTAACGTGATCTATACCGATACCGGTAAGATCGATCTGGATCAGACGAACAGTCCGGCAAACTTTGTGCCGGGGCCGGAATTTCCGGCAGGCGCAAAAATCTCCGAAATCGGAGAAAACTACCTGACGATCACGGATGAGCATGGTTTTGAACTGACATTGGATATTACGCCTGATCCGGTGAAAGACGTGCTCGGAAATATTACAAGTTATAATCCCGTCAGCTTTACGAATCTGAAACTGGATATTACAGGAATCGGTGCAATGGATACACAGATCGGCGCCAATGAAGGACAGATACTGGAGATCAGAATTCCGACCATTTCCCTTCAAAGACTGGGTATTACCAGTGCCGAAGTGACGACGGAAGAAAAGAGCGATGAAGCAAACATTGCGATCAAAGCAGGAATTGCCTATGTGTCCGATGCAAGAAGCCGTCTGGGCGCTTATCAGAACCGTCTGGAGCATACTGTCAGCAGTCTTGACATTACAAATGAAAATATGACTTCTGCATATTCCCGTATCATGGATGTGGATCTGTCGGAGGAGATGACGAGTTATACGACGCAGCAGGTTGTCGAGCAGGCGGCTATCTCCATGCTGGCACAGGCCAACGAAAGACCTTCTCAGGTACTGCAGTTATTACAGTAGAAAGGATTTAATGTATGACGAAGGAATTAAAGCAGGAATTCACATTGCGCATCACACAGGCGAATAAGACACAGTTGATTACGATTCTGTATGAGATGGTTCTGCTTTATCTGAAAGAAGCGGAGGAAGCGCTTGATGTACAGGATAAACGGGCCTATAAAGACGCTATCCGTAAAATAAGAGACTGTATGAATGAATTGATGATGTCTCTGCATCTGGAATATGATCTGGCGAGAAATTTACTGCAGCTTTATCAGTTCATAAGCAGAGAACTGGTGCAGGCCAGTATACATTACGAAAAGGAAAATCTGCAGCATATCAGAAACATTATCAGGCAGCTTCACAAGGCATATAAGCAGATTGAGGGCCAGGATGCATCAGGTCCCGTGATGGGCAATACGCAGACCGTATATGCCGGTTTGACTTACGGCAGGAACACTTTGAACGAAAGCATTAATGACCCTGCAGGAAACCGGGGATTCTGTGTGTAATATCGGCATTTGCATTTGTTTTATCTTTGCATTTGTTTTATCAAAGAAATATCGAATCATAAATTCATTCCCTGAACGGTGAAATCGTTCAGGGGATTTTTCTGTGATAGGAAATGCTGCCTGATGAAATCATGATCTGTAATCGATATAAAAAGTGATATATTTGTAACATTCTCATTGACATATAAAAATGTTAGTGATATATTTGTCATATAAAGAGATAAATATATCACTATCAGAGAGGGTGTTAACGTGAAAAAGAAAGCAAAAACGGTTATTTTGATCGGTGTCGTATGTGCCGTATTTATGGCAGTATCTACATGGTATGCCGTCGTTTATAATGATGCAAGGCTGGTTGTACCGATGAATGCCGATGAGTATGTATTTCGGATACAGGATCTGCCGATGATCCTTTCTATCGCTTCTCTTTTGTTGTATGTATGTTACCTTTTTGTCTTGCTGTTTCAGGAAATTATCAAGAATAAGAAAAGGGAATTGTCTGTACAGACGACCAGAAAAATCAGTCCCAGGTTAGGGTTTCTTGGATTTCTCGGATTCCTTGGGTTTTTGGGATTCTGGAGTTACGGCGAGGGAAAAGGAATATCCCCCTTTTTATATTTTGTGTTTTTCGGTTTCTTCGGTTTTTTCTTTGAAGGAAAAATGTCAGGCACTCTTATGGATGAAAGATACAGGGAAAATAGAGCAAAGGCGCGCCTTAAGGCAAACGGGATCGCCATTGATATCATTTTTATTGCGCTGCTTGCGGTTGGATCGGGAAAGTTTGCAGGAAGTTTGGAAATTACGTTGATCGCATTTGTGATCGCTGCTGCGTTTGCGATAGCGCTGTCCGTATTCCTTGGAGAATATCTGCTGTATCGATACGACCATGACGATCAGACAGAAGAAAGTGAAGAATAAAACAATGCCGGACTTTGAGTGCAGATTAAAAAAATACCGACAGTTGAAGGAAATGACGCAGGAACAGTTAGCGGTGCAGGTGGGCGTGCGCAGAGAGACGATCATGCGCCTGGAAAAGGCGCAGTACAACCCGTCTCTGAAACTGGCAATTGATATTTCAAGAGCCGTTGACGCGCCCATTGAAGAAATCTTTATATTTAAGTGACCGGTTACAATGTCAGAGAATGATATGTTTCATCATAAGTTTCCGATGGCAGCAGGTTGCTTTTAGCGGCCTGCTCAAGTAAATATTTATATCGTTTCATGACAGCATTTACTTCGTAAATATAGCAGTCTATCAAGTCGGGATCCGTTACATTATCAAAACCGGAGTAGGCATTTTCCAGAGCATATTTTGCCTGCAGCAGTTCTTCGTGAATCGATGGCTTTCTGAGTTCTATCCCATCTTCTGTATCGATCCGGCAGGGACTATGGCGAAATAAAGTCTTCATGATTTCCTCCAATCATTTCATTAATTACCTGTTTTATACATTATAGACAAAAATTGGAAAAATATTCTTGTAATATTTCCAGGAGATGTTACATAAGATAAAGGGAAAGGTGGGATGAGCTATGGAACGATTTGGCGGTATGGCTGTCATTTTGGGTGTCTGCGTGATCGTGCTTCTGATCGGCGCATTCGGAAGAAAAATAGAATGGATCATTAATTTTGTACTTAGAGCGGTAATGGGGACCATCGGCATCTATTTCCTGAACAGCTTTTTGTTTTCAAGACAGATTGCGGTTATGGTCGGCATTAATCCCATGACAGTTTTGACATCCGGAATCTTAGGATTTCCGGGGATTATCGTACTTTACGGCATCAATTTTTTTAAGGTGTTGTAATAATTTCACAAAATCGATTTTTTTACAAAATACCTCTGGACAAGACAGAAAAAAGAATATATAATTCGTTTTATCGTATAGGAAATACAACTCATAAAATTCTTTATTATTCAAATTACGAATGCAGTATCAGGAAGTATCTTCCAAATGAATTCTTTGAGACAAACTTTTATAACAGGAGGTGATTGGTTGGACTGACATCATATAGTCAATATTTTCTATTTCTATTGCTCATTGCAGCGGTCTTTATGGATTTTAAGCATGACAGAATTGCAAATGGCTGGATCGTTTTCGGCACATTGACCGGCGCGGCTTTTCGTATCGGTGAAAATGGTCTTTACGGCGTATGCAGCGCAGCTGTGGCAATGTTTCTTTCTATCTGTATCTTATATCCTGTCTATAAAATCAATGGTCTTGGAGCGGGAGACGTAAAACTGTTTCTGATGATTGGCAGTTTTGTAACAATACAGCAGATGCTTCGGATCATCATCGTTTCGTTTCTGATCGGAGCCGTATTTTCCATCGGCAAACTGATTTCGGAAGCAAATTTCAAAGAGAGGATGCAGTATCTATTTTCCTATATGTGCGACGTACTGCGTGAGCGGCAATGGAAATTGTATGGTGATAACCTGAAAGAGGATCATGGGAAAGTTACGGGCAATAAAATACATTTTGCATTACCGGTCTGCATCAGCGTAATGTTCATATTGGGAGGGATCTATTGAAAGAAAAAATTTTAGCAGTCTGTGATCTGGAAGAAGCCTATGCTTTCCGGATGGCGGAATATATTGTAGAAAAGGTATCGATACCGTATACGATGCATCTTTTTACCAAAACGGAGGAATTGAAAATCTTCTTAAAGCAGCATGCGATCAGTATTCTGCTGATCGGAGAACGTGCGGTACGGCAGTTGGCATTTAAGCCGGAGATTCCGCATATTTTTGTCCTTTCAGAGGGCGGGGAGAAAACGGAGTCGTCTTATCACTATATTGATAAGTATCAAAATCCCGAGCAGGTAATCCGGATAATGGTGGAACATGTTACGGAGCTGCAAGTTTGGGACAGAAGGGAAAGGACACAGGAAGCGCAATGTAAAATAATCGGTGTTTATTCACCGGTCAGAAGGTGTCTGCAGACTTCTTTTGCCCTGACAATGGGACAGCTTCTTGCCAGAGAGCATAAGACGTTATATATCAATCTGGAATGCTATTCCGGATTCAGTCAGATGATGCGCCGGGAATTTCATGAGGATATGACGGATATACTTTATTATTTCAAATGTGCAAAAGAAAAATTATCGGGAAGACTTTCCGCCGTCGTACAAAATATCAACGGACTGGATTTTATTCCGCCGGAACAGGCAGGCTTTGATGTACAGTCGATTTCAGGAGAAAAATGGCTGGAATTACTGGAGACGCTTGAAACGATCAGCGATTACGAATATGTGATCCTGGATCTGACGGATGGAATGAACGGATTATTTGAATTGTTGTCACATTGTTTTAAGATTTACACGATCACGAAAGACGATGGTTTTGCCATGGCGAAAATGAAACAGTACGAGCAGATCCTGCAGTTAAACGACCTGCATGATATTGCGGGAAAAACCGTGAAGTGCCGGTTTCCCTTTTTTGAAAAGCTGCCATCGGATTTGAGCCTGATGACGCACGGTGAACTGGCAGGATATGTGAAAGCGATCATTCAAGAGGACTTATATGAGAAACAGGCCGGATGAATTAAAGATAAGGAAAGATTTAAAAGAAAAGCTGACGGCGGGTATCGATTATTCCAGAGAAATATCGGATGATGAAATGAAGGAGCTGATCGATGGACTGCTTACCGGGGAAGGGAAGAGAATACCGTTATCTTTATCCGAAAAAGAAAAACTGCGGAAAGAGCTTTTCTTTGCGGTCAGAAAGCTGGATGTGCTGCAGGAGCTTGTAGATGATACGCAGATTACGGAAATTATGATCAATGGGCCGGAACATATTTTTATCGAGAAAAAGGGGCGCCTGTCCCGGCTGGAACAGAAGTTTGAAAGCAAGGAAAAATTGGAGGATGTCATTCAGCAGATCGTAGCGGCATGCAACAGGGTGGTAAACGAAGCCTCTCCGATGGTAGATGCAAGGCTGGAGAACGGGGCAAGAGTCAATGTCGTTCTGAGTCCGGTCGCATTAAACGGCCCCATTGTCACGATCCGCAGATTCCCGGACAAGCCGATCGCCATGGAAGATCTGCTTACATTCGGTTCCGTTACGAGAGAGGTCTGCGGCTTCCTGCAAAAGCTGGTGAAGGCAAAATACAATATTTTTATCAGCGGCGGAACCGGCTCGGGAAAAACGACTTTTTTGAATGCGCTGTCCAATTATATTCCGGAAGATGAACGGATCATTACGATCGAAGACAGTGCCGAACTGCAGATTTTAAATATTCCGAATCTTGTCAGAATGGAAACAAGAAATGCCAATGTGGAAGGCTGTCAGGAGATCACAATACGCGATCTGATCAAAACGTCGCTGCGCATGAGGCCCGACAGGATCATTGTCGGAGAAGTCAGGGGCGGCGAGGCATTTGATATGATGCAGTGTTTAAATACCGGGCATGACGGTTCCATGTCAACGGGACATGCCAACAGTTCCAAAGATATGCTGAATCGTCTGGAAAATATGATTCTCATGGGTATGGATCTGCCGTTAAACGCAATAAGACAGCAGATCGCCTCCGGCATTGATATCATTATTCATCTGGGGCGGCTGCGGGATAAGAGCAGAAAAGTGCTGGAGATCGTGGAAGTACTCGGTTTTGAGGCCGGTGAGATTTTGCTTAAACCATTATATTCTTTTACGGAAACGGGAGAAGATGAAGATGGAAAGGTACGTGGTATTTTGAAGAAAAAAGGAGAACTGACATATGTGGAAAAGCTTAAAAGCGCGGGACTCTATAGCGGTATCGGTTAATTACGGCGAATATAGTTTAAACGGCAGGGAATGGCTGCTCTATTTTACGGAAGGCGCCCTTGTTGTAGGGATCATCAGTTACTTTTTCTACCGTTCGATATGGGCGGCACTCTGTTTAAGTCCGGGAATATATCTTTTTATGAAAATGAAAAGAAGGGAGCTGGCGGCCAAAAAAAGGATGGAGCTCAGTGTGCAGTTTAAGGACGCGGTGTTAGCGGTATCGGCGAATCAGAAGGCGGGATATTCCGTAGAAAATGCTTTCAGGGAAGCCTACCGCGATATGGCGCTGCTATATGGAAGAGCCAGTCCGATTTGCCTGGAACTGTATATGATCGGCAAAGGACTGGACAATAATGTGGTACTGGAAAGGCTGCTTTATGATTTCGGCTGCAGAAGCCATGTACCGGATATTTTGCAGTTTGCCGATGTGTTCCTGATTGCCAAAAGGGGCGGCGGCAATATGACGGAGATCATAGCGGGAACCGCGGATATGATCGAACAGAAAACTGCGGTGGATAAAGAGATTCAAGTACTGCTCAGTGCAAAGAAAATGGAACAGAAGATCATGAATATGATTCCGTTCCTGATCATTTTCTATATCAGTCTTACATCAAAGGGTTTCTTTGATGTTCTGTATCACAATGCGGTCGGTATTGTTGTCATGACAATATGTCTGGCTGTTTATCTGGCGGCGTTTATGCTTTCCCGGAAATTAGTAGAAATCGAAGTATAGAAAGAGTTTACAGAGGATTCATTATGATTTATGTATATTTGGTCGTTTTGGGGTTGTATCTGTTCCTGTTTATCGTATCGTGGGGCGAAGATATTTCTTCCTATCAGAATCGACAGGAGAAAAAAAGCTATCCGGGAGAAGGACTGTTCTTAAAGGCCGCGGCCTGGTGTATCCGCTTAAAAGAACGGCTGCCGGGACATTCCGATGGAAAAAATGCGGACAGGATGTATAAAAACCGTATGATGAAAAGCCGGCTTGGGAAAAATCTGAAACTGCTGCATCCGGACAGAGCGGAAGCTTTCCAGGTGAGCGCATTTTATATGAAACAATACAGCCTTGCTCTGTTTGTATTGTTCGCCGGCACACTTTTTTCATTATGCGCGGCGTTTGGCGGACGGTCTGAAAAAAACGTACGGGACGGTGTATACATTGACAGAAACGCCTACGGAGAAGGGGAGATAGAAGTTTCTTTGTTTGCACAGATAGAAGGAGAAGAGGGCCGGGAGATTTCCTATACGATAGAGGAACAAAAGTACGGACCGGAAGAAAGCATACGTCTGTTCCGGGAAGCGGCGGCTCTTTTACCCGAGAAAATATTGGGAGAAAACACCAGTCTGGATGCGGTCAGGGAGGATTTGGAGCTTGTAACGGCCATAGAAGGTTATCCTTTTGCGATATCATGGGAAAGCAGCAGTTATTCCCGTATTCATACGGATGGCGTCGTATGTAATGACGATTTACGGGAAGCGGAAGTCGTTACATTAAAAGCGTATTTCCGGTATGAAGATATGGAATTTGAAGAGGTATTTCCGGTGCAGGTGGAGCCGCCCGTCTGGTCGGAAGAGGAGATGCAGTTAAAACATATTGAAGAATCCTTATCGGAACAGGACCGGCTAAGCCGGATGGACAGTACCATGATATTACCGGATCAAATAGAATCCAAGAACGTTATATGGAAGGAGGTGATGCAGGACAGCAGCGGTTATTTCTTTTTTCTTATGTGTGCGGCGGCGGTATGCGTATTTCTTGCCCAAAACAAAGAAGTGGAACAGAATCTGGAGAAGCGAAGCAGCGAATTATTATTGGATTATCCTGAGATTGTAAATAAACTGACGCTTTATATGGGAGCGGGAATGACGGTGCGCAGCGCTTTTCAAAAGATGGGAGAAGATTATAAGAAGCAGAAGATTTCCAATAGAAAGCGGTATGTTTATGAAGAAATACTTTTATTATGTCATGAGCTGCAAAGCGGTATATCGGAAACCGAAGCATATGCACATCTTGGAAAGCGCTGCCGGCTGCAGCCGTATATGAAACTGAGCGCTCTGCTGTCTCAAAATCTGAGAAAGGGCAGCAATGATCTTCTGCGGATGCTGCACCAGGAGACAGCGTATGCTTTTGAAGAACGGAAAAACGCTGCGAAGAAAGCGGGAGAAGAAGCCGGAACGAAACTGTTACTGCCAATGATGATGATGCTGTGTATTGTTATGGTACTCATCATGGTTCCGGCGTATTTTTCCTTCATTTAATACGGCAAAGCGCTCGTAAAACGTCAATAAGACGCGTGCTTTGACAAAGGATAGGATGCAGTATAAAAGACCTGTCAAAGATAGTTATAGAATATAAGGAAGAAAAGGAGAAACATGATGAAAAAGAAAAAATTAAAAGATTTTAGAAATTTTCTGCAGGAAGAAGATGGTATGGGAACGGTAGAGATCATATTGATCATTGTCGTGCTGATCGGACTTGTCATTATTTTCAAAAACCAGCTTCGCGCGCTGGTAGAAAACGTATTTGACAAGATTTCTGCGGACAGTAAGACGGTAATGTCATGAGAAAAGGATACATAACGATCTTTCTGTCATTGTCCTTAACATTGATTCTGTCCCTTGTATTCACGGTAATAGAAGGGGCACGAATCAGTGCCATACGCATGAAATTTGAATGTGTGACGGATATCGGCATGAACTCTGTCCTGGCAGAGTATAACAGAGAGCTTCTGAAACAGTATGATCTGTTGTTTGTGGATATGGCATACGGGAGTGGAAAACCTTCCGTAGCAAACGCGGAAGAACACTTACGAAATTATGTACAGAAAAATCTGAATGGACAAAAAAACGGCAATTTCTTAAAAGTACGGGATTTTCTGAGCATGCAGATTGACAGTGTGGAGATCACGGCATGTTCGATTGCTTCAGATGAAGAGGGAGGCGTATTAAAACGGCAGATCAGCGATTACATGGATGATTATCCCACCGGCTATCTGATAGGGAAAATTACGGAAAATCTTGCGCAGATGGACAGCAGCGGTATGGAATCCCGTGATACGGCCGGGGAAAGAGAAGGATATCAGGCGCAGATCGAGGCGATCGGACTGCCGGAACAGGAAGTGGAAGAAGGCGTATTCGAAGAGGTGCCGTTGGACAATCCGGCGGATGCTGCCAATTCCACACGCAGCATCGGCGTTTTAAATCTGGTCGTGGAAGATGTGAGCAGCATATCGACGGTAAAAGTGCCTCTTACACAATATATATCCGGAAGAACACCTATGCGGGGAAACGGTATCTGCCGGGAAGCCGCGCAGATTTCCAGTACGCCGAACGATATGCTGTTTCTCGCCTATTTGTTTCAAAAATGCGGTTATTACGGACAGGAAAAAGAAAATTCCCTCTTGCAGTATCAGATAGAGTATATGATTGCCGGAAAAGACACCGACTGGCAGAATCTGGAACAGACGGCCAAAAGGCTGCTCAGATGGCGGGAAGCCGCCAATGTGCTTTATATTTTGACGGATGCGGCCAAAATAGCGGAGGCGGAAGCGATGGCTCTTGCGCTGACGGCTGTTATGTTAAGTCCGGCACTGGCGGAACCGGTCAAATATACGATCCTGTATGCATGGGCCTATGTAGAAAGTCTGCAGGATGTAAAAATACTGCTGCGCGGCGGCAGAGTACCGATTTTTAAAACTTCTGCAGACTGGCGCACGGGGATCAACAGTCTTCGTGATGTCAGAGGAAGTCTTACCGACGCCGGGGATAACGGCAGGGGGCTGAGTTATAAAGAATATCTGGAAATCATGTTGTTTTTGACAAATGACCATGACAGGACCTTCCGGGCGATGGACATTATGGAGATGGATATCCGGAAGACACCGGGGAACAGCGGTTTTCGGATCGACGGATGTTTTGATGCTTTTCGGGCAAAACTTTCGGTTTCAAGTACTTTCGGGTATCGTTATGAAATGGAACGGTTGTATGGATTTTATTAAGCGGAAAGGAGGCAGAAGCGGATGCCCTTTTTACAGTTACGTAATCTGACAAATAAAAATCAATCGATGGCAAATTCTCTCCGGGCATATCTACATGTTCTTACAATACGCGCAACGGTAAAAAGGGTGTCCGTTTCTGCCTCGCGGAAACTTAAGGGATCTATGACGGCGGAAGCCGCACTTGCTCTGCCGCTCTTTCTATTCTTTATTTTACAGATCATGTCTGTCATGAATATGATCGGTATGCAGAGCAGATTAAACGCGGCGCTTCATCAGACAGGAAACAAAATGGCGTTTGCAGGTTATGTATATGAAAAAACAGCCGGAAACATTCTGCCGGATGGCATTGCCTCTGTGGCGCTTACGGCATTCTATGCCGAAGAGCAGATCATTGCATATGCGGGAAGAGACTATCTGGACAAGTCCTGTATGAAAAACGGTGCGGCAGGGTTAGATTTTACGGGAACGTCTATTATGGGAAAGAACGATATGATAGAAATCTATTTGTCATACCGGATAGAGCCGGTGTTTCCGATTATGGGATTTTCTTCATTTTCTGCAAGTCAGTGCTATTATGGAAGGGCCTGGACGGGTTATGATGCGGCGTGTGCGGTCAGCGATTTTACGCAGGAGGACCCAATGGTTTATGTTACGCAAAGCGGAAGTGTTTATCATACGAACAGAAACTGCACCTATCTGAATCCATCGATTGAACAGGTGAGCGCAGAAAGCATAGAGGGTTACCGAAACGAATCGGGCGGTAAATATGCCGCCTGTGAACTATGCGGCATAAAAAAGACGGAAGGGAACGTTTATGTTACAGGGCAGGGAAACAGTTATCATTGTTCCATGAGCTGTTCTGCGCTGAAGCGGACGATCTATACGATACCGCTGTCGCAGACTAACGGAAGGGGGCAGTGCTCGAAATGCAGATAACGGAGAATGTTATGGAAGGGATATGTTTGCTTTTCCTGTGGCTGTGCGCCATATTTGATATCCGCAGCAAAGAAATACCTGCAGCGCTCCTTGGGGCGGGACTGTTTACAGCCCTTGCAGTCAACGTATGGAACGCGGCAGGCGGTAAAGGCTCCCTATTGGAAACAGGTTTCTGCCTGCTTCCGGGAATATTTCTTTTACTCGTCGGTTTTTTAACAAGAGAAAAGGTGGGATATGGGGATGGACTGATGCTGTTAGTCGTCGGACTCTGTTCCGGTTTTTACGGCTGTCTTTTTGCATTATGTGTCAGCCTTGTCTTATCATCGGTTATATCGTTACTATTATTGGGCCTGCATAAAGTGAGAAGGGACAGCAGGATAGCGTTTGCGCCTTTTCTGGCCCTGGGAATGGGGGTGATGATGTTTGTATAAAAACAAACCAAAGCATCTGAAGGGATATATGACGGTAGAAGCCGGTTTTATTATGCCATGGGTCATTTTCTTATTTGTTTTTCTAATTTATGGAAGTTTCTATTTATATGATAAGTGCGTGCTGTTTCAGGATGCCTATACGGTCTGCTTCCGCGGCAGTATACAGAAGGATGAGAAAGAAGCGCTGCCTTATGTCGAGAATCATATGAAAGAGCAGTTTGGAAAGAAATATTTCGGTGTGGGTAAAGTAGAGGGGAGCGTCAGACAGGCAGGACAGGAACTATGCGTGAACGGATCCTGCAGCGTAAAAGTGCCGATTGTTCATTTTATAACAATGGCAAAAGAAGACGGCTGGCAGATTCAGACAGAAGCATCCGCTTGTATCATGAATCCAACGAAGCTGATACGCAGATGCCGTATGGCGGAAAATATACTGCAGGAGCGGTGAAATTCCTGATGGAGAGCAGAATGCATTATCAGGAGGGATCCGTATAAGGGATAGAACGCAGCAGGGAGGCTTTAGCAGAGAAATGATAGAAGCAAAATATTTTAAAGACTATAAACATAATTATCTGATTTTAAAATGTGAATCCGGTGAAACGGAAGGAAATTATCAGTATCGTATGCTCGCATCCGGTAAAATAGAAAGAATCCTGAAATGTTCCGTAAGAAATATCAACGGGGCCGCTTATTTTTACTATGATATTAGCTCTAAAGTGACGCTTGAGAATCTTTACCGGGGTAAAAAAATAACATACGAAAAGGTAAAAGATCTTTTTTATCAGTTAAACGGTATCTATCATAGTCTGGGACAGTTTTTTATGGAAGAAAGGGGATTGCTGATAAAACCGGAAAATATATACTATGATCTGACAACGGGACAATATTTCGGTCTGTATTATCCGGGGACAGATGAAGGGGTTGAAAATATTTATGAATCCTTAATGGATTTTCTGATCGATCATATGGATGTCGGGAATCAGCAATTGACGGACATTGTTTACCGGCTCTACGAAATGTCGGACGAGAAATGTTTCTCTGCGGCGGATGCCCTTCCGTTATTCGAAGAAGAGGCGGAAAACGTATCTGCGGATTCCTGTATCATAGCGGCAGATGCGGCAGACCGGAATGCAGCGGACAATCATGCATTGACGAATGAAGATATTGAAGAATGGGGAGAATATCCCTCTTATCTGCGGGAGTATGCAGGGGAAAAAGAAACGGGAGAACGAGAAAAGACAAAAGCTGTGCAAAATACTCCGTTTCGCAGAAAAAATATTATGTTTTATGCCTGCTTTGCCGTATTGTCGCTTGGCGGAATCGGCGCTGCATTGTGGATCTATATGCAGTATGAACTGACACAGCAGGAATTTATGATGGTTGTATGCTGTGCGGCGGTTATGGGTTTGTGCTTCCTGTTTTCATTGGCACAAACCATATTGTCTTCTATAAAAAATAAGGAAAATGAATTAAAGGATGAGGCTCTTAAAGCAGATATAGAAGATGAATTCCGGGATGTGCGGCCCGCTGTGCTGGAGGGCGTGCTGCAAAAAAATATGGATCTGCCAGCACAGAGAAGGCATTATGCGGAACTGCCGGCGCATGTCGATGAAGCGGAGATGGCGTATGGAGAAACGGTTTTTCTGGATGTCAGAAAGCAAAAGAGAGAATTTAAGCTGTATGCGCTGGATAAGAAAAATAAAAAGCATATAGAACTGACACAGTTTCCTTTTACAATAGGCAAAATGGCCGGCTGTGTGGACTGCGTTCTTGCGGATGATTCAATCAGCAGGCTCCATGCGCGGATTGAAAAGCAGGATGATAAAATTTTCCTGACAGATTTGAATTCCACGAACGGTACTTATAAGAACGGCCTGCGCATGGAACCGAGCCAGACGATCGAGATAGAGCCGGGAGACGAGATCCGGTTCGGAAAACTGAACTATTGTTATCGCTAGAAAGAAGCGTATTCCTGTTATTGACGAAGTGCGCCGTGCTGATATACAATGAAATACGGAAATGATCAACGGCGGATGATGAGCGGTACGGTGATGGAAGAATGGATGATACAAAGCACAGACGGATCTGCAGAAAATGTCTGACAAGAGACATGGACCAGACAGAATATTTTGAGAATCTGCATGCTTATATTCAAAATTTGGATGAAGAGATTAAAGTTAACGAAGAGATTTATGAAGAACGTCTGACTTTATGCAAAGAATGCGATCTGCTGGCGGATGGCATGTGCAGAGCCTGCGGCTGTTTTGTAGAACTGCGCGCCGCTTTGAATAAAAATGCGTGTCCATACGATAAATGGGCGCCGCACATTCCTGTTTGACATGATAACATGAAAATGTTACTCTCAAAAGTAAAAAGAGAGGCATTACATTGTTATGGTATTTGCACAGTTAGAAAATTTATTGACAGAACACGGTTTTAATAAAGTACCTTCCAATCTGCCGGAGTTTGCTTTTTTCTTTCGCAAAGAAAGTACTTATGTGAATGTAGTGCATGTCATTGATTACAGGCAGGGAATTTATATTACAGAAGGTCAATATGAACATATTAAATCCAAAATTGCGGATTTTTTTCAGCAGAAAGGAATAAGTGAAATCCACATTTTGTCGCTGCTGATCAGCGAAGATACACAGAAGGCGAAAATCCTTTGCGGAGGCGATGCGTTCTGCTGGCTGATCGATCCTGCAGCGAACAGACTGCTGATCCATGAAGAGCAGGTTTCGGATTTTTACGGAATGAAAAAGATTCTGGAAGATTTTTTATATGATATTGCCGTGGGCAGGATAGGAAATGATACTGCAGATAATGCCCAGAAAGAAGAAAGATCCAGGCATTCCGGACGGAAAGGATATCTTAGCGCGGGAGAAAGTGCAGCGGCAGGTTCGTGGATTAATATTTCAATTATTATATTAAATGTGATCTTGTTTGCGATATGTACATTTACAGGAGATCTGTTATATAATATAGGTGCTTTCAGCATATGGAATATTATAGAAGACGGAGAATGGTACCGTGTCTTGTCCAGTATGTTTTTACATGCGGACGCCGGGCATTTGATCAGTAATATGCTGATCCTGTATTATATCGGCAATGTGGTGGAAAAACATGTCGGGCATCTGTCTTATGCGGTCTTATATTTCCTGTCAGGTTTTTTTGGCAGTGTATTCTCCGCAGGATATGAACTGATCACAGAGACTTTTATCAGTTCCGTAGGTGCGAGCGGAGCGGTTTTTGGAATCAATGGAGCGCTTTTAATGCTGGCGCTTTTGCATAAGGGTGAGCTTGCCGGTGTGACGGCGGGCAGGATCGTATTTACAATTGCATTCTCTTTATATTGTGGTTTCACGAGCAGCTATGTCAATAATGCGGCGCATGTCGGCGGCGTATTGGCAGGATTTTTCCTGGCAGGTATTTTTTGGCTGTTGTCGCCCAAACTAAAGAAAAAAAAGGGTTAGGGAAAGGATTACGATGAAGATTAATATTTATTACGGCGGAAGAGGACTTATGGATGATCCCACACTTTATGTGGTGGAGAGAACGGCGGAAGTGTTAAATGAACTGCATGTGAACGTGGAAACGTTTCGTCTGCATGAGCTGAAAAATAATATCACAACCCTGCCGCAGACATTAAAAAATGCGGATGGAATCATTCTGGCAACGACCATAGAGTGGTACGGCATCGGCGGTTTCATGCAGCAGTTTTTGGATTCCTGCTGGCTGTATGGCGACAAAGAAAAGATCAGCGAGATCTATATGTGTCCGATCGTGATGTCCACAACATACGGAGAACAGGAAGGGAAATTAAATCTGGCCACTGCATGGGAAATCCTCGGCGGACGCCCTTGCAGCGGATTGAGCGGCTATATAGCCGATACAGGTGTTTTGGAGGATAATGAAGATTATCTGCGGATCATTGAGAAAAATGCGGAAAACCTTTACCGGACGATCAATCAGAAATTACCCTGCCTGCCGGCGAGCAATCAGGCGGTTAAGCAGAAGATATCCATTCCGAGAAATATTGATCTGACGCCGCAGGAATCCGAACAGCTTTCCCAGTATGCTTCCGACGACAGTTATGTACAGCGCCAGAAAGAAGATATTCAGGAATTGACCAGCTTGTTCAGAGATTTGATGGGAAGCAGCGAGAAAGAAGACAGTACTGCGGAATTTATCAGCGAATTAAAGGCAAGTTTCCGGCCCCAGGCAGGATTTGCCGCTAAATATAAGATTGTTATCGATGAGAAAAAGAAACCGCTCGTGATTGAAGTGAATGCCGCTCAGCTGAATTGTTTCTATGGGGAGGGACAGAACTTTGACGTAGAAATTCAATTGAGTCAGGATTCCATGGCAGAGATCGTTTCCGGGGAGACGACATTCCAGCGTTCTTTTATGGCGGGCGATATGAAGATGAAAGGTGATTTTAAGATTCTCAGAGCATTGGATCAGATTTTTATATTTGCACCGATTTAAGAGACGGAAATATGAAACAGGAAGATGGAGGATGGAAATGAGAGACGATAATTGTATATTCTGTAAGATCGCAAACGGAGAAATCCCTTCTAAAACAATATATGAAGACGAGATGTTTCGTGTGATCCTGGATCTGGGACCTGCAGCAAAAGGGCATGCGCTGATCCTGCCCAAAGATCATTATAAGGATTTGTATGAACTGCCGGAAAACACGGCTTCGCATGTGATGCTGCTTGCGAAGAAGATGGCGGCGCAGATGACAGATAAACTGCATTGCGACGGATTTAACCTGGTACAGAATAACGGCGAGACAGCGGGACAGACCGTGATGCATTTTCATATGCATCTGATTCCGAGATATAAAAACGATAACCAGAAGATCGGCTGGACGCCGGGGGAGCCTTCGCAGGAAGAACTGGAAGAGATCAGGAATCAGATCACAGGCTGAGGAAAGGGCATGGAAATATGCGTACAATCGATGTAGCGGAAGTAACAGGCATCATTAAGGAAATGTGTATCGAGGCAAATCATTTTCTGGCAGAGGATATGGATGAGGCCATGAAAAACGCGGCTGATGTTGAAAAATCACCGTTAGGAAAGCAGATCTTGTGCCAGCTTCAGGACAACTTAAAGATTGCCGGAGAAGATATGATACCGATCTGCCAGGATACAGGCATGGCGGTTATTTTTGTAGAGATCGGACAGGATGTTCATTTTACAGGCGGTATTCTGGAAGATGCGGTAAACGAAGGCGTAAGAGCGGGATATGTAGAGGGATATCTTCGGAAATCCGTTGTCAAAGATCCTATTATCAGAGAAAATACCAAGGACAATACACCGGCGGTCATTCATTATGAGATCGTGCCGGGAGATCAGGTAAAGATTACGGTCGCGCCGAAGGGATTCGGCAGTGAAAACATGAGCAGGGTATTTATGCTTAAACCCGCGGACGGGATAGAAGGCGTTAAAAATGCGATCCTTACCGCTGTTCAAGATGCAGGACCCAATGCGTGCCCGCCTATGGTGATCGGCGTGGGAATCGGCGGTACTTTTGAAAAATGTGCGCTGATGGCCAAAAAGGCGCTGACAAGACCGGTTGACGAACATTCTGCGATCCCGTATGTCAAAGAGCTGGAAGAGGAAATGTTGGAACGCATTAATAAAACCGGTATCGGGCCCGGCGGTCTGGGCGGAACGATCACTGCACTGGCAGTCAATATCAATACGTATCCGACGCACATTGCCGGACTGCCTGTCGGCATCAATATATGCTGTCATGTCAACAGGCATGCGGTAAGAGTCATTTAAAAAGTATGAGCAGACATAAACATAGACAGCATCAGTTCAGAGCATATAAACCTGGATAAGGACGGAAGGAACAAAACAATGGAACAGCGGATACAGGCGCCGATGAGCGCGGAAGATACCAGAAAATTAAGGGCCGGGGATTATGTTTATATTACAGGCACAATTTATACGGCAAGGGATGCGGCACATAAAAGACTGTATGAAGCTTTGGAGAAGGGCGAATCTTTGCCGCTTGATATGACAAATAATGTGATCTATTATATGGGTCCATCACCGGCCAGAGAGGGAAGACCGATCGGTTCGGCCGGACCGACAACGGCAAGCCGTATGGACAAATACACGCCGGCGCTGCTGGATCTTGGATTGCTCGGAATGATCGGCAAGGGAAAGCGTTCCGCTGCAGTAAAAGAAGCCATTGTCAGAAACGGGGCAGTTTATTTTGCGGCCGTGGGCGGTGCGGGCGCCCTGCTTTCTAAATCGATCCGTGCGTCAGAAGTCATAGCATACGACGATCTGGGAACGGAAGCGATCCGCAGGCTGGAGGTTGAAAATTTTCCGGTGATTGTCGTCATAGATTCCGAAGGAACAGACTTATATGAGGCAGTTATAAATCAGGCAGATTTATAACTGCCTTTTTATATCCCATAAACCGGCGTACAGAGCATGCCGGTCTTTGGCTGACCGGGAGAGGACAAAAGTGTATAAGCGGCACATAAAGTAGTGGACAGTTTCTTTTTTGCTATGCTATAATATAGAAAATTTTCGTAAATTTTCGTAAAGGGGAGGAGAAACGAATTGAAAAAACAGGCGTATTCACTTTTTCTGGCGCTGCTGTTGTTCCTTGCATCGTTTTACACATTGTTTTCGCATGTAATGACAGTAAGCGCAGAAGAAAATCCTACTTTAAAGCTGCATTATCACAGAGAAGATGGCAGCTATGAAGGATGGGACGTTTGGTTATGGGATGACGGAGGAGAAGGCGCTGCTTATCCGTTTGAAGAAGAGGAGGGTGAAATGGTGGCAACGAAGGAAATTACTCCGGATGCAACGAAGATCGGGTTTATTGTACGTACGCAGGACTGGACGAAGGACTTTGACGGAGATCAGTTTATTGATGTTTCCGAGATGGTTTCGGGAACCGTGCACGTGTATGTCGAATCCGGTGTAGAAGGATATACGAAAGAGTATGACGATGATGTAGTGACGGGGATCAAGATCAGGTCAGCCGTTTATGATGACGAAGAAAGGACCGTCATGGTTACGATGACGGGAGCCATAGAAGGAGACGTAGAAGGCGTTTTCTCCGTATCGGGAAAAGAAGGAGAAGCAGCCGTTTCCGGGGTGAAGGAACTTTCTGCCGGAACTTATCTTGTAACATTGGAACAGGAACTGGATGCAGCCAAAAGCTATAAAATTTCCTATAAAGGAACGGATTATGACATTTATCTGCCGAGCGTCTATTCTACAGCGGCGTTTGAAGATGCCTACACATACGGCGGCGATGACCTGGGAGCGGTGTGGAGCGAGGAAGGAACCGCTTTTCGTGTATGGGCGCCGACGGCGGAGTCAGTCATGCTAAATCTTTATGAGTCCGGGGATGCGTCAAAGGACGACTCTATAGAAAGACTGGAAATGACGGCAGATGTAAACGGAACCTGGACTGTGCAGAAGGATGGAGACATAAAGGGTGTATATTATACTTATTCGGTAACCATAGACGGCGTGGAAAGAGAGGCATGCGATCCTTATGCAAGGACGACAGGTGTAAATGGAGCGAGAGCTATGGTGATTGATCTGGATGGAACAGATCCGGAAGGATGGGCCGACGATGCCAATCCGCATGCGGGAAAAACGATAAATGACGCGGTCATTTACGAACTGCATGTAAGAGACCTTTCCGCGGGAGCGGATTCCGGGATTGAAAATGCCGGGAAGTTCCTGGGACTCGCGGAAACCGGTACTACGACTGCGTCCGGCATACCGACGGGCTTGGATCATATGAAAGATTTGGGAGTGACGCACGTGCATCTGCTTCCTATTTATGATTTTGGTTCCGTAGATGAAACGGGAGCTTCGGGAAGTCCATATAATTGGGGATACGATCCTGTCAATTATAATGTGCCGGAAGGCTCTTATGCAACGGATCCCTACCAGGGAGATGTACGCGTAAAAGAATTGAAACAGGCGGTAAAAGGATTGCATGATAATGGGATCAGCGTCGTTATGGACGTTGTTTATAATCATGTATACAGTGCCGCGGATTTCTGTTTTAATAAGATCGTACCGGATTATTTTTCCCGAACGGATAAAAACGGCGCTTACTCTAACGGTTCCGGCTGTGGAAACGATACGGCTTCCGAGCGCTCCATGGTAAAAAAATATATTGTGGATTCAGTATCTTATTGGGCCGACGAATACCATATTGACGGTTTTCGTTTCGATCTGGTGGGTCTTTTGGATACGGAGACGATCAATGCGATCATAGAAGAAGTACACAAAGATCATCCGGATGTGATTTTCTACGGAGAAGGATGGACCATGTCAACGGCATTGACAAAGGGCGGTTATACGCTGGCGACCCAGGTTAATTCTGAGCAGACACCGGAATTTGCATATTTTAATGATACGATCCGGGATGGATTAAAGGGAAGTGTATTCGATGCTGCAGATTTAGGGTATGCTTCCGGCAGGACCGGTATTGAAAATGCGATTATGCGCTGCTTCCTCGGCGCAGATACGTGGTGCAGTTCTCCTTCACAGACAGTCAATTATGCTTCCTGCCATGATAATCTGACTTTGTTCGATCATTTGCAGACTTCCAGGCCGGAAGCCGACGAAGCGGCTTTGATAAAGATGAATAATCTGGCGGCAGCTGTCTATATTACTGCCGAAGGCGTACCGTTTATGCAGGCCGGAGAAGAAATGCTGCGTACGAAAGTAAAAGACGACGGAACATTTGATTCAAACAGTTATTCGTCCGGGGACCTGATCAATGCCTTAAAATGGAGTGATCTGGAGAAAGAAGCATACGCGCAGGTTTATGAATATTATAAAGGACTGATTGCATTCCGAAAAGCGCACGACGTACTTCGGTTAGGGAGTGCGGAGGAAGTGGCGGCGTCAGTTAAGGCAGTAGAAGATCTGGATGCCAATGTGCTGGCTTTTGATATCCGCGGCGGCGAAAGTGCAGAACAGCTTTTTGTTATCTTTAATGCAAATGAGACGGAGACATCGGTGACGCTTCCGGATGGAACATGGAATGTATATATTAATGCAGAAAAAGCCGGAACAGAAGTTTTGGATACCGTTACGGGAGGCAGCTTAACGGTGGAACCTGTTTCTGCGATGATCCTGATAAAGACTGGAGATGCGGTTTCTGCAGCCGATCAAACGGCGGACACCTCAGAGAACACGGAAACGGAGTCGGCAAATGCGGCGGATGATACACCGGCAAAGCGTGCCGGAAGCAACAAACCGGCGCTGATCATCGGGATTGCTGCTGCGATCGCCGGAGGCGGTTTGGCGCTTGGTAGTATATGGAAGAGACGGAGAAAAGATTCTTAAAAAAATTTCTTGAAAATTACAGTCTGGTATTTGCTGGACTGTAATTTTTTGATATTCTTTTCAAATAGCGCTGATTTCTGTAAAAATATAAATTGGGGCATATGTTGCAAATATGATGTTTTATGATAAAATAGAAAATGCTTTAAATAAGTAAGATTATAGAATATTTTGTAGAATGCTTTTGAGTTATGGCAGGGGGGCAGATGAATGGGGAGTAAGCGGAAATGGAAGATAATTGCGGAATGTGTCGTTACTGTAGGATTGACAGTTCTGCTTTTACATTGCTCCGCACAGCTGCTGGAGGGAAGCAAGTCGGACGAGAAATATCAATCTTTTTTTGAACAGGAAGAAGATTTCGATGTTCTTTTTATAGGGAATAGTCATATGAAATACAGTGTATTTCCGATGGAACTTTGGAATGACTATGGAATAGTATCCTATAATATGGCTGTTGAGGCACAGGTTTTGCCGGCTGACTACTGGCAGATGAAGAATGTATTGGACTACACAGATCCTGATCTGATTGTAATTGACTGTTATTACTTATCTGAAACAGACAAAGTATATAGTCATATGCATACGGCTTTTGATAGTATTCCTTTAAGCCGGACTAAAATAGATGCAATTATTGATTTGCTGGATGGTGAGAAAACTGATTTAACTTATCTGGAATTTTTGTGGAATTATTCACTTTATCATAATCGCTGGAATGAACTGGGGGAGAAAGATTTCGGACGGAGAGATGAAAATACAAAGGGTGCAGGATACATTATCGAGATTGCGACCGGTAATGATATGATAAAAATTCCCAAAGAGGATAAATTGCAGCAAGATACCAGAGGCGTTGAATACCTTGAAAAAATGATTGAGGAATGTCAGGAAAGAGGAATAGAGGTTCTTCTTACGTATCTTCCGTTTCCTGCGTGGGAGGAAGCGCAGAAGGAAGCAAACAGAGTGTATGATATTGCCGCAGAGTATGGAGTAGAATATATTAATTTTCTGGAGTTAGATCTTATCAATTATAAAACAGACTGTTCCGATGATCAGCACATCAATTTGTCTGGAGGCAGAAAAGTTACAGAGTATTTGGGACAGTATATTATAGATCATTATGATGTTGCGGATCAGAGAAATAATGCAGCATATGAGAATTGGCATGAGGATTATAGAAATTATAGGGATGATATGGTAAATGGTCTTTATAGCTATACATCATTGGATTATTATCTGCTATATTTGTATGATAAAGAATATTTAACATTTATTGAGATTAACAGTCCTGAAATATGGAGTGATTATTATGCCGATTTGTTTGAAAATCTTGGGATCTGTAAGGATAATATCGGGGAAAATACAGACTTTTTGGTGGTACACAATGCCGGAAGGCATGTTGATTATCTTGAAAACTTTCAGGAATACGAAGGTGAATTAGTATCTGAAGCAGGAAAAATAGAAATATTTACATCCGAATCCGGAACATATGGAGTGTATTTGGATGGGAGTGAATTATATGTAATAGAATCTGAGCAGAATTCTAATCCGGATATAAGAATTGTTGTTGTAGATGCAAATACAAAAGAGGTACTGGATCAGAGCAGCTTTTACAGGAAGAAGGACGCACCTCGCCTATATGGAAAAGAATAAAGGTATTATATACTTTATTGAAGGATCTGAAAAAAATAAGGAGAATCTCCATGCTTTTTAATTCTATAGAGTTTTTAATTTTCTTTCCGATTGTCATTATCCTATATTTTATTATGCCGGAAAAACTGAAACAATTCTGGCTGCTGATCGCAAGTTATTTTTTTTATATGTGCTGGAATGCTCAATATGCAGTTTTAATTTTCTTTTCTACGATTGTTACATACGGCAGTGGTCTTTTGCTGCAAAAAATAAAGAATGGTTCATTTACATCAGATCAGAAAACAAGATATAAGAAGCTGGCAGTTATAGTCAGTTTTTCATTAAATCTGGCAGTACTGTTCTATTTTAAATATATTGAATTTGCTTTTTCTGCAATAGCAGCGGCTTTCCGCGCGGTGCATATAGAATTAAATGTTCCTCATTTTGATATTATACTGCCGGTGGGAATCTCTTTTTATACTTTTCAGGCATTAAGTTATACAATGGATGTATACAGAGATGAAATATACGCAGAAAAAAATTTTTTCAAATATGCGTTGTTCGTTTCTTTTTTTCCGCAGTTGGTGGCAGGACCGATTGAAAGATCAAAAAATTTACTGAAACAGCTTGATAAACCCAAAAAATTTCATTTTGAAACGGCAAGAGAAGGATTTCTTTTAATGCTGTGGGGGTACTTTTTAAAAATAGTTTTGGCTGATAGGATCGCATTGTTTGTAGATACCGTTTATTCTGATTACCAAACTTATGCCGGTGCATATTTGATTGTTGCGACTATGCTTTTTGCCATGCAGATCTATTGTGATTTTTATGGGTATTCGGTGATTGCTATGGGGGCTGCTAAAATATTGGGAATTCATCTGATGGAGAACTTTATATCTCCATATTTGTCGGTTTCTGTTGCAGAGTTCTGGAGACGCTGGCATATATCACTCACTTCGTGGTTTAAAGATTATTTATACATTCCTTTAGGGGGAAGCCATAAAGGGAGAGCGCGAAAGTGCCTAAATATCATGATTGTTTTTTTGACTAGCGGACTTTGGCATGGAGCGGCAGGATCTTTTGTAGTATGGGGAGGAATAAATGGATTATATCAGATCATAGGAGAAGTCGGAAAGCCGGTACGTGATAAGGTAGTGTCGCTGCTCCAATTGAACAGGGAATCTTTGTGGCATAGGTTATTGCGTATTATAGGCACATTTTTGTTAGTAGATATTTCATGGATCTTTTTTAGAGCTAATGGACTGAAAGCGGCTTTTCGAATCATCAGGCAGATATTCGCAGTAAAAAATCCATGGATACTCTTTGATGGATCATTGTACCAGTGTGGATTGGATCGGGCAAATTTCCAATTGATATTCGTATGTCTGTGCATTCTATTATTGGCAGATTATTGCAAAATAAAAGGGATTAAAGTACGGCAGGTTATTATAAAACAGGGTTTTTGCTTTCGATGTCTGTTTATTGCTTTTTCAATTTGGGGTATTTTAACCTTTGGAATATGGGGGGCAAGTTATAATGCAGCCAATTTTATTTATTTTCAATTCTGATCAAAGATCCGAAAAGAAGGCCGCTGTCATTTGAGAAAATTATTTTCAGCGGAACCATTGACAAATATTTTAGCCTTATGTATAATAACATGTGCGTCGTATTATTGACGTGAACTTCATATTGGTAGAGGGATAGTTCAGACTATGGAGAAATACTCAAGAGGCTGAAGAGGCGCCCCTGCTAAGGGTGTAGGTCGCTTGCGCGGCGCGAGGGTTCAAATCCCTCTTTCTCCGTTTTATCTATTTGATAAAGAACCATTGAGAAAATAATCTACCGATAAAAATCCGGAAATGCTTTTGGCACTTCCGGATTTCTTTTGTGCATAAGAGCGGTTCGGGGAACGTACAGCGCACCTGTTGATTGATTATGCATAGAAAGCATGGTCTGCATTGTCCGGGTCATTTCCGAATATCCGCCAATACTTCCGCCGGTATTTCAAATTCTACGGCGCCCATATACATCGGGGCTACGTCGCCTTCGTTAAAACCGATCACCATATTTCCCTTTTCGTTCAGATAAAAAGAGGTTTCGTCCGTAATAGCCTTAAAGTTCCATTCTTCGATTTCGTCATGCAGCCAGTAATATACATTTTCGTCGGCGTCCATCTGTGCCTGCATCTGTTCTTTGATATTTTCGCTGATCGCCGTAATATAGTCGGCTCCCTCTATGAAAAGATCTTTCATGCGCAGACGTTCACCTGTTTTTAAATCGATTGTATAGTAATAGTTCCACTGGTAACCGCTGCCGGCGGCTTGGAAGCAGATAAGCTTTAAGGTGAAATAGTCTGCCGTCGTTGCCAGAACTTCACTTTTGACCGTAACATCCTGATAGCCTTCTTCATCGATGTTGGCCTCAAATTCTTCCACCAGCCGGTCAGTAATCTCCTGGATTTCCGCATTGATCTCATCGGCAGTCTGCTCCAGCTTTTCCTGCACGTCACTGTCCTGCGCCGCCTCGTCCAGTTTGATTTCAGGAACGGTGATGTCTGCCATATTTCTGTCTGTTTCATATTCATAATTACGGAATGTGACTACTTCGACCAGCTGTCCGAGAATCGGTATCTGCTCCATGGCATGTGCGATCGTGTATGATGTATTCGGCAAAATAATAAATGCGCCGATGAAGACAGCCGCAGCTGCAGTCCATTTTACGATATTTGATTTTTTTCTTTCTTTTTGATACATTCTGTCCGCCTCCTTTATTTTCTGCCGCAGTAGTTTAACCTGTTCTTCTGACATGTGCGGCTTCTGGTATTCGCTTTTTAATTTTAGAAGTTTATCTTCTGTTTTATTATATTGTTTTTCTGTTTCAGAAAAATTATGAATCATACTCATTACCACACCTTTCCGTTTTGACCATCCGAAAGAATCACCTGTAGTTTCTTCATGCTGCGATACAGTCTGCTTTTGATCGTATTCTCATTTTCATCCAGAATTTCCGCAATCTCCGATATTTTTCTGTCTTCAAAATATTTTAGAATGATTACGGCTCTGTCTTTATCTGCCAGTGCGTTCAGAGCTCTTTGCAGATCCACGTCTGCATAATGATCTTCCGTTGCATCCGCATGCCGTCCTTTTTCATCCTGCATGGCTTCATAAGAGAGATGCTTAGGCTGTTTCAGATATTGGAAACATTCGTTCAGCATAATACGATACAGCCAGGTTTGTACGTATTCTTCATTTCTTAAGGTATGGCTGCTTCTTATGGCTTTGCAGGCCCCGCTTTGTACGATATCGAAGGCATCTGCCTCCTCATGCGCATAGCGGTATGCCAGGCGGTAATATTGATCATATTTTGCCAAAAGAGTCTCTTCGACTAAGGCTTTTTTGTTTTTCTCTTTTTTTTTGAAAAAAAAGCTCAAGGCTTTTTACTTCCTTTGT
>ERZ808040.135-NODE-135-length-72908-cov-8.174871_pt1 | contig 72908 bp, 61 predicted proteins | sample MGYA00380191_ERZ808040 | MGnify/ENA primary metagenome ERZ808040 (study PRJEB31490, sample SAMN06133395) | mouse gut metagenome | isolation source: J6 | host: mice | place: China: Chengdu | collected 2015-05 ...
CGTTCGTACTTCTGGGCGTTGACCAGTTCATCCGCTTCTTTGTCGAGCAGGGCATTGAGGGTTTCTTCCACACTGGATCGGACAAGGTCTTTCAGATCATGCTTTATTAAGTCCTCGTTTCGTTGTATAATGTTATCAGACATGGTTCTATACCTCCTTTAGTAGGTTTTGTTGTGGTGACTTAATTCTACCAAACGGCTATAGACCATGTCTATTTTTTATGAAATTAATTTGCGAAACTTATTATACGTCATCCCCGCCGGATACGGCGATTCTGCCGGCCCTGGCGGGGTGCTGGGAAAGGAGGAGGCCGTTCTCCTGGAGCACGCTCTTGCGCTGGATGAGGAAAACTGCGGGCTGGCGGAACAGATTACACCCGCTCCGCCCCCAGCCACGGCAGCACCTGGGAAAAATCCATGTCACCTGCATAATAAAATTTTGTATAGCATGGCTGGTTATAGCAATTGTTCTGCCAGGCGATGCCGGTCCGGTACATGGTGTCGTGCATCAGCGTAAACAGCTTGTGATGGCAAAGCTCCAGGCCGGTGTAAATGCGGATGGCGCTGCTGTCCGCGGTGCGCAGCAGAAGTTCTTCTCGAAAATCTCCGAAAATATCTGCAATCAGGCAGGGATTGCCCTTGGTTCCGTTGTTTGTCAGCGTGCCCTCGGGAGCAAGCAGGATGCCGTGCGTGTTATCGCTGACAATACCGGTATGCTCGCCGTGAAGATAATCCGCGCCGCCGATCATCTGCGTGCTCAGGTCGGCGGCAAAACGGATGCTCTGGTCGGTTCCGGGAACCCTTCCGGAAAGCCGGTTTCCCCGGCAGTCGTACAGCTCTCTGACCCAGACGCATAATCCGCGAACCTCCGGGCTGATATCACCGATCATGCAGCGGCCGAGATCCGTCTCTGCGTATTCGCCGAAGAAAACTTCTCCTGTTTCCGCATCCCGGAGCGCCCAGCCGTAGGGAGCGTCCTTTGCGCCCTCAAATACGCTGAAAATCTGAAGTCCGGGACGGTCGGGATCGATAACTGCCACATGCATGGCGTCCCCATGTCCGAGCTTTGCCTCACGGCCGTCGGGAAGTCTGCCGCGGGAGGAGTACAGAACCCTTCCGTCGTGATCAATGACTGCTGCACCGTAAATAATTTCCTGGCAGCCGTCCCCGTCCACGTCCGCGGTCGAAAGACTGTGATTCCCCTGGCCTGCCAGGCAGCCGTAGACCGGGTCGGTTCCCGTACCGCCGTGGGGTTCCGCACAGAAAGGATTGCGCATCGGAACATACCCGCTGTCGATGTCGAAGCGGACGCGGTGCTTTCCCTCAAAGAAATCGTACGCAACAATGGTGGTCCGGGTGTAGTAGCCGCGGCAGATAATCAGATACGGCCGCTCCCCGTCCAGATAGGCCGCACCGGAAAGAAAACGGTCGACGCGGTTGCAGGGCTCGATGCGCGCCATGGCATAATCGCCCCAGCGCAGGCCGTCGTCTTCCCGCGGGTGCGGGAAAGGGATGGTTTCCAGCTCCCCGCCGTCCCCGCCGAACATAGTCAGATATTCCGGCCCGCGGAAAATATATCCTTCAAATCTGCGGAGCTCGTTGCGCCGGCTCCGGGAAGGAGCGTATTCATCCAGAAAATAATCTGCCAGGGCTTCCGCATCCGGCCGGTTCAGCGGATAGGCGTATTTGACCGGGACAAAGAAGCATTCTTCCAGCGTCGCCGGCCACTGACCGCATTTTACCTCGGGAAGTGCGTGCCAGCCCTGAAAAAGTCCGATGATGTGTTCGCGGTAATCTGCGGCGCTGCAGACGTAATTGTCCTGGTTTGTCACGCCCGCCGCCGCGTCCGCCTTCGGAAGTGTTATGTATTTCCGGCTTTTTATGGAGCCGTCCTCGTGAAATACTGTCATGCAGGTGCCGGGAGCCGTTTTTACGGAAAGTTCGGCCCTTCCGTCCCCGTCAAAATCGTAGACGATAAACTGGGTGTAATGTGCGCCCGCCCGGATATTAACGCCCAGATCAAGACGCCATAAAAGACGGCCGGAGAGCTTGTAGCAGTCGATCAGGCAGCTGCCCGTATATCCCTTGCCGATTACATCATGGGAATTCGAGGGATCCCATTTTACATAAAATTCGTATTCACCGTCCCCATCCGCATCGCCCACGCTCATATCGTTGGCGCTGTAGGTGTAGGCTTCACCCGCGGGAGTAATGCCGCCCTCCGGAATCTGCAGGGGGATTTCCAGATATTTTTTCGGAATGACACGCACGGGCCCGCAGGGAGCTTCTTCGGCGGAAGAGCCAAACATGCCGCTGAGGCAGCCGCCGGTGCTGCAGTGGCCGGTCGTTGTTCTGGATGAGTTGGTGGTGGTGCTGGCCGTTGCCGTGGTAAATGGGCCGGTGCTGCAGTGATCAGCTGCTGTTCCGGATGAGTTGGTGATGACGCCTGCCGCTGCAACAGTTGTATCCGCCTCGATATTTCTGCTTTTCACTGCTGCGACGGAATAGGTATCCTGCAGTGTCCCCTCCGGATCAAGATAATTGGTGCTGTCCGTCACTAGAGCAAGCCTCTGGCCGTTTTTATATACCGCGTAATCGGTTCCGCTCATCCCCGTTTCGGTAAAGCCGGAAACCTCCTCCAGCAGCATGCGCCAGCTGAGGAAAACACCATTTTCCACGGCGACGGCAATCAGGCCGCGGCTAAGCTTTTCCAGCTGTTCCTGCAGGATATTTTTAACCGGTGTTTTCAGCAGACTGCTCTCATCAAGCTTTGTTCCGGCCTGCCAAGCTTCAACCCTTAGATAGTGGGGGATATGCGTCGCCTTCAGCAAAGTAAAGCAGGTATCACTTCCCTCGTAGATACATTTATAGTTCATGGTGCGGCTGAAGCGGTCGGACCAGAACAGGCGGTAGAGGAGATCGGCAGCAGCGCCGCTCCCCGTACCTTTATTTTTTTCCGTCCATCGAACACTGAGCCGATCGTTCTTTATATCTGTCAATTCCAGCTGAATCATTGCCCCTAGCCTCCGATTATCCAAACAGTTCTGCTTTATTTTTCTCAGCGTGACGTTGAGCCTCTCCGATTATCTGCCGGAAACGCCCGCCCCGTGAATAAAATCATAGCCGTTCCATTTCAGGCTGTCAAGTGTGTATCCCCAATGAGTAGGAACAATACAGCTTTCTGGCGGGCGGCACGCCAGGAAATCACGGCAAGCCGGATTTCATCGGCAAGGTGTTTCCTGCCTTTCTCGGCTTTTCTCTTAGTTCTGACTGCTCCTTCTGTGTCTTTTCCTGCAGGAGATGGAAGCCGGCGTCTGTGATTCGTCCGGCAACCATGTCCTCATAGAGCCGTAGCACCATTTTTTCCAGCACTTCAATCCGGTGCTGGGTACAGTGCTGTTTCCCATAGGCATTGTAGGTCTTGCAGGAGATGATCTGTTTCGGGAACTTCTCATATGTAGTGCGGATGGTGCCGATTTTAAAGCGGTACTTGGTCTTTTGGGAAGCGATTGCGCCGGAAGAAGCGGGGATAAGGAAATACCGCTGCTTGGGTTTTATCCATGCAACGGCATTTTGGGTAATTTTGATTCAGCTTTTAGGTACAAAAACCGGAATTTTGTTGTTAATCAAAAATTTTTATCAAATTTCATTACGGTTTCACGGTTAAGCATGTCATTATATATATCCGACTCAAAAAACCTTCCGCCGCGTACATCCTTTAGATATCCTTCTTTTAATTCCATGGCCATAAAGGCAGGGTAATTATAGCCTTCAGCATCGGATATGCCGTAAACGACTGCCTCTTTAAAACCAAACTGCGGATAGTATTCCGGCCTTCCAAAAAATAGAATAGCACCGTAGCCAAGCTTTTGGGATTTCTCTATCATTGTACGGACGAGGGCTTGACCAATGCCTTGACGCTGATATTCAGGGAGCACGCTCAAAGGGCCAAAATTAAGGACAGGAAGCATATAGCCTTCCTTTTTCACAACTGCTTTACTGCAAATAATATGTCCAACTATCGTTCCGTTTTTTAGTTGAGCAACGAAACTCAATTCATTAATGCCATCACGGTGCCTTAATTCATGAACCATCCAGTGTTCATAAGGACAGCCAATTTTACCACGCAGTATTCTCTCGGGATAATTAAATGCTGCTCTTGTTATTTCTTCTACTTTCCGGTAATCCTTTTCTTCTTCCTGCCTCACGATTATATGTTCCATTAAGAAATCCTCCAATAAATACCGGTTCGCCGGTGACTCCATTATACCACAATCACTTTTCATAGGGAATAGACTTTACAAAAAATCATTATTCTCCCTGCCTTTCTGCCCCGGATGCGCGCTTGCCCCTATTATATCAGGTTTCTTGCTAACTCAAAATTATTTCTTGACGGTATCGCTGATTCCGTCCGGATTGTGCTTTTCCTTTCCTCTTTTGATTACCTCTGATTAGCCGTGACCTGCAGGATGGCAGGCGTTTTGGCGGCAGCTTTTCGAGATTACATAAAAGCATTTTTTACAACCTGATGTTGTAAATTGTTTTATGAAAGATTGACATTATTTTTGCCGTACAGTATACTGAAAACGGCTGGCAGTTTCTGCTTGCAGGGAGAAAGACATATACATAACAGCTTACGGCGAGAGAAAGGAGTCTACAATGAAGGGGGATAAGAGCGGTCTGATTAAAATCATCCTGTGCGTGCTTCTGGCGCTGGGACTTTTGGCGGTAATCTATGCGGGAGTGTCGTCCGCCGGAGCGGGGAATGAATATTCCAGCTACGACGAGGATGATCTGGAGGATTATCTGAACAGCCTGTTTGATTTTTAACCGGTTTGCGGCGACAGAATATCTGCCGCCGTTTTTTTTTGGTGTATCCGGGCGGAACGGTAAAACCAAGGATGCGGAAGAATTTCATACAGATTCCGTCGTATTATTCAAACCGGAACCATTTAAAATCAAAGCAGCTTCCCGGCAGAAATACGAAGGTAACCTTGTGCATCCCTTTGACGCTTTCCAGCCGGAAGGTCTGCTCCGAATAGTCCTCTGACCGGGCAAATTCGGCGATCTGCTTGATTTCGCCGTCCGCGCCGGAAAAGCGGACATGGATTGTGTTTTTATCCAGCGGAGTGCGCCCGCATATTGTGAGCGACGAAAAACCTCGTTCGCCAAAGTCCATATTGTCGTATTCGAGAGAGACGTTGTTGCCGATGCTGGTGACGGCGTCCGCCTCTATTTGGAAGGCATCGCCGTAAATGCGGCTGTTGTCCAGTGCAGAAAGCCGGGCAAAGGCCTTCTGAGGAGCAGCGAAAACAAAGCCCTTGACATGAATCTTATCGTGCGCAGTGAAGCAGAGCGTTGTGACGCCGCGGACGCGCCGGTTCAGGCGGAAAGTTTCCTCCTGATACACATTCCAGATCGACGGCTTCTGATAAACTACATCCGCAAGCAGCTCGGCGTCCGGTTCACCCGGCACGCCCTCCCAGATCTGAATCGGATAAGGAGCGCCGCTCAAAGTGAAAATCGGTACGGTAAGCATATCCGAACCGAAATCTCCGAAATCGACGTTGCGGAAACCGAAGGTTGTGGCGCCGGCATCGTCACGTCCGGTGGCTATGCCACGCTCGTTGCCGTTCGTAACCGTGCCGGATGAAATATCATAAAGGCCGGCGGAAACAAAATGGTACGGGTCGAGCACGGCGCTGCCAAGTCCCTCCGCAGTAAAGCAGAGCTCCGAGATAATGCGGATTTTGTCCGTGCCGTTCTTCGTCATGCAGCGCACGCGGAAGGCGCCGTCCCCGAGCGCAGTGACGGACGCGCTTCTGCCGTGTGCCTCAAGCTTTGCAAGGTTGGAATCAATGCCGTCGTCCGTCGTCACCCGCCAGATCAGCTCCGCATCCGCCGCATTTTCCGGCATGAGAGCCGCGGTGATTTCCATCGACGGAACCTCCGGCGAAAAAACGAATCCGCGGTTCGAGGAGAGTGCGATGCGGCGGATCGGAATATCGGCGGATTTCTGCGCAGCAGGAAAAACGTTAACCGCCTGAGCGCCGAAGCTTCCCGCCGGCAGAAATTCCGGACCGTTATCCCCGACACTTAAAAGCACGGCGTCCTCCGTTAAAAGTGTACCAAGGCGCAGCTCCTCTGCGCGTTCCTCCTCTGTCATGGCGCGCGCGTGCAGCGTGACGGAGGCGTCCGCCAGGCCGGCCGAGCTCACCGTAACGCAGATATCGCCGTCCGTGAGGGCCGTCCCGATTACCGCCAGCAGCTTTCCGGAGAACAGACGGCGCTGTGTGCATTTATACTGTTCGTAATCCGTGCTGTCGCCGTTGTCCAGGCCGAGCAGGCGGCCGGCCCCGGAAACGTTTACGCGGACGCGGTTGTTTGCGTTTTCCACCGGATTTCCGAGCGCGTCTGCGGCGGAAATTGTGAGGAAGCACAGATCCCTGCCGTCCGCGCGCAGTAATTCGCGGTCGACGGTCAGGCGGAGCGAAGCGGCGTCCCCGAAGGAGCACTGTACATCCTCTGCGATCACAGTGCCGTTTTCGTCGAGAGCCGCGGCGCGCAGCGTTCCCTTCCGATAAGGGATCACCCAGTGCGCCAGCAGATCGTCCCGCCCGTGCGCATGGTCGAGCGTGCGCCTGCCGAGGCTTTCGCCGTCAAGGAACAGTTCGACGGCGGGAGCGTTTGAGCAGACAAGCACATCGACCGGCTGTCCCTCGTTGAAATCCCAGTACGGGAACAGATGAACCATCGGTGCTTTCCGGTAATCCGTCCACTCCGCCTGGAAAATGTAAAACGAGTCTTTCGGAAAGCCGGCGGTGTCAATCTGTCCAAAATAGGAATTTTTCGTGTGGTACGGCGTAGGCTCCCCGATATAGTCGAAGCCCGTCCAGATAAACTGGCCTGCACTGAATTCCGTGTCCCGGTCGTCCGCAATGCAGGCGAGCGTTGATTTTGCTCCCCAGCTGGTCGAGCTGTTGCCGAGGGAGGAGCACTGCTCGTCGTCGTCCGCAAGAATTGATCTCCCGTAAGGGAAGTGATAGATGCCGCGGCTCTGTACGACGGAGGCCGTCTCGCTGCCGTAGATGATCCAGTCCGGATGCTTGGCATGATGCTCATCATAATAGCGTTCCGAATAATTATAGCCTGCATATTTAACTATGTCCGCACATTTCTGCGCACCCTCCCACGGCATATAATTCGAACCGATCGTGACCGGCGCGTTTCCCTTCGGATCGTTCTGGCGGACGTATTCGGTCAGCAGCCGGGTAATCTCCTGGCCGCGATCGCCTGCGTGGGTGTCATAAATTTCATTCCCGATGCTCCAGAGGATAACGCTCGGATGATTGCGGTCGCGCCGAATCCAGGAGGCGACATCACGCCGGCACCAGTCGTTAAAAAACCTGGCGTAATCGTATTTCGTCTTCGGACATTCCCACATATCAAAAGCTTCGGAATCAATCAGGATGCCGAGCTCGTCCGCCAGCTCCATCAGTTCGGCGGCGGGCATGTTGTGGGAGGTGCGCACGGCGTTCACGCCCATTTCCTTCAGCAGGAGCAGCTGGCGGCGCAGCGCCGTGCGGTTTACGGCGGAGCCGAGGCAGCCAAGGTCATGGTGCTCGCACGCGCCGTTGATGCGCACCTTGCGCCCGTTGAGCAGAAAGCCCTCCTCCGGCGTGAATTCGGCCGTGCGGAAGCCGATGCGGCAGACTGCGCGGTCAATAACCCGGGAGCCGTCGATCAGTTCGCTGGTGAGCGTGTAGAGATTCGGCGATTCAATGTCCCAGAGCAGCGGGGCGGATACGCAAAGCGTCTGGGAGTTGGCGAAGACGCGGATATCCTTATTCTGATACGGGCAGTAGGCCGTCATGGCATCGAGCACGGAGTCAACCGAGCCGGAGACAAGCGTGCCGTCCGGGGCCGTGACCGAGTGCCGCACAGCGAGGGAGGAGGATGAGTCCTCCGGCAGAATCACAGCGCTGTCCGCAGCAACCTGCCAGCTGTCCCCGCACCGGCGTACTGCGGCGTAGATGCCGTCCGTATAAAAATGCCGGGAGGCCCTGATTTTAAGCCAGACATTGCGGTAGATTCCTGCGCCGGAATACCAGCGGGAATTCGGGCTCTGATGTACGACGCGGACAATAATCTCATTTTCACCGTCCGACAGGTACGGGGTAAGTTCGAATTCAAAAGAGGAATAGCCGTATTTCCATTCGAAGGCTTTCCTGCCGTTGAGATAGACCGTAGAGTCCATGTAGATGCCCTCAAAGCGCAGAAAGGCAGTTTCGCCCTCCGCGACCGGGCAGGAAAAGCGTTTGCGGTACCAGCCCTCGGCCGTCTCGTAGAGATCGAGGGAATTGTAGATCAGCCAGTCGTGCGGAAGCTCGACCGGGGTAAAGCTGTTGTCCCGGCACACGGCGGTCAGGGAAGTGCCCAGCGGCTTTTTGCAGAATTCCCAGCCGGTGTTGAATAGTTCGTTTTTCATAATCCCCCTCCATAAAATTTGTATCACGCACACGATTCGCCGAAGAGCTTATCCTCCCTGCGGTCGGATGCGAATCGGCGCAGGTATCATATCCTTCAATATTATATCATAGATGGCGCGGGGCTCACAGGGAAATGTGAAAAAGTCTGGAAATTTTTTTGGAGGAGCAGCGGATCGCTCCGTTATTGTTTCGGCGGATATGCGGCGGAAATTTACGCGAAATTTACATAACCTGCTTCCGACGTTTACATACTACTTATATTATGGAGAAGGCCTGCGGGCAAAACAACAGGAGAAGGAAGGAGCGCGGCCGCAGTGCCGTGCGGAAATCGAGGTGAGAATGAGTATATTTAATTTGTTGACAATGTTGGGCGGACTGGCCTTTTTTCTGTTCGGGATGAACTGTATGGAGCACGGGCTTTCCAAGCTGTCGGGCGGCAGGCTGGAGCTTATGCTCGAAAAGCTGACGAGCGGAAAACTGCGCGCGGTTGCGCTCGGAGCGCTTGTCACAGCGCTGATTCAGTCGTCCTCCGCGACGACGGTCATGGTGGTTGGGCTGGTAAATTCTGGAATTCTTCGGCTGACGCAGGCGGTCGGGATTATTATGGGGGCCAATATCGGAACGACCATCACCTCATGGCTGCTCAGCCTGGCGGGGCTTCAGAGCGATAATTTCTGGATTCAGATGCTTAAGCCGTCGTCCTTCACGCCGATTCTGGCGCTGATCGGCATTTTTTTTCTGATGTTTTCGAAAAAGGAAAAAAGGCAGAATCTCGGCATGATTTTTATCGGCTTTGCCGTGCTGATGTTTGGCATGGAAACAATGAGCGGAGCGGTAAAGCCCCTTGCGGATGTGCCGGAATTTACCAATGTTCTTACCATGTTTTCCAACCCTGTGCTCGGACTGATTGCGGGAGCCGTGCTGACGGCGGTGATTCAGAGCTCCTCGGCGTCGGTCGGCATCCTGCAGACGCTCTGCACAACAGGCGCCGTGACGGTAGGCAGCGCTGTGCCCATTATTATGGGGCAGAATATCGGAACCTGTGTGACGGCCATGATTTCCTCGATCGGCGCGTCGAGAAACGGACGCAGGGCAGCACTGATCCATCTGTATTTTAATCTTGTCGGAACCGCTCTGTTTATGGTAATATTTTATACAGCGAACGCGGTGCTCCGCTTTGATTTTCTTTCGGACAGGGCGGACACCGCACTGATCGCTCTGATACACAGTGCCTTTAATATTGCAGCGACGCTTGTGCTCCTGCCGTTTTCCGGACTTCTGGAAAAGCTGTCGACGATCACCGTGCGCGACCGCGGCGCGGAGGACAGGGCGCAGGACGGGGAAAAATTCCAGCTTCTTGACGAGCGGTTCCTTGATACGCCGGCGTTTGCGATTGAACAGTGCCGGGAGGCGGCAAACCGGATGGCCGGACTGGCGAAAGAGAGCGTGCTGCGCTCACTGCAGCTGATGAAAAATTACAGCGAGCAGGAGGCCGGCCGGGTGGCAGAGCTGGAGAGCCTGGTAGACCGGTATGAGGATGAGCTCGGTACCTATCTGGTGCGTCTGAGCAAGCGCATGCTTTCCAAGAGGGACAGCAGCGAGATGAACACCCTTCTGCACTGCATCGGGGATTTTGAGCGGATATCCGATCATTCCATGAATATTGCAGAAGTGGCGCAGGAAATGCACCGGAAAGGTCTGGCTTTCTCTGAGGGTGCGGCGGCGGAACTGGAGGTTTACGAGCGGGCCATAAGGGATATTCTTGGGCTGACTACGGAGATCTTCCTTAAGAGCGATGCCGACCGGGCAAAGCTGGTGGAGCCGCTGGAGGAAGTGATCGACGATCTCAATGTCGAGCTGAAAACGCGGCATATCCGGAGACTCCGCGCCGGAGTCTGCACAATTGAACTCGGGTTCATCCTCTCTGATCTCACGACAAATTTTGAGCGTATCGCCGATCACTGTTCAAACATTGCAGTCTGCCTGATCCAGATTGCGCGGGACGGCATGGAGGTGCATGAGTATCTGGAAGCGGTGAAGCACGGGGAGCACGGAGGCTTTGCGGGACTGGTGGAGGAGAACCGGCAGAAATATGTACTGCCGGAGTTTCAGGGCGCGGCTGCGGAATAAAAGCAGCGTGCCCGTCAGATAGGCGGGAGAGGGCAGAATACCGGAGGAGGCTCCGGCATTTTGCGTAATAAAGGAGCAGGAGGCGAGACGTCAATGCAGCTGATCTATATTGTGGAGGATGATAAAAATATTCGGGAGATTGAGAGCTTTGCGCTGAAAAACAGCGGTTATGAAGCGGAGGATTTCACCTGTGCCCGGGAATTTTACACGCGGCTGATCGAGAAGGTACCGGATCTGATTGTGCTGGACATTATGCTGCCGGACGAGGACGGACTTTCCATTATCCGCCGGGTGCGAAGGACGCCGGAGGCAAAAAAGACGCCCATTATTCTGGTGACGGCGAAAACCACGGAGATGGATAAGGTGAAGGGACTGGACACGGGGGCGGACGACTATATGACGAAGCCGTTCGGCGTGATGGAACTGCTCTCACGGGTCAGGGCGCTGCTGCGGCGCAGTATGGGCGACGAGCAGGAGAAATCCCTTTCCATCGGCGAGATAACACTGGATGCCGGGAGGCATGCCGTTTCCGTAAACGGCGAGCCGTGCGAGCTGACCTTTAAGGAATATGAATTGCTGCATTTTCTGATGCGAAATGCCGGTATTGTTATGAAAAGGGATGTTCTGATGGAACGGATCTGGGGAATTGATTTTGAGGGGAGCTCCCGGACGCTTGACATGCACATAAAAACGCTGCGGCAGAAGCTTGGCAGCGCATCGGCCAGGATTCGCACCGTCCGGAATGTGGGGTATTTGCTGGAATGAGAAGAAAAATAAATGTCATGCTTGTATCCGTTGCGGGAACCGCGATTCTGCTGACGCTCCTGCTTGTCACGGTTGTCTGCTACGACCTGTTCCGAAAGCAGGTGTTTGAGGATCTGCGTGTGTACACCAAATTTTTTGACATGCTGGGGAAGGAGGGAATTCCGGCCGACTGGAAGATGATACATAAGTACAGCGGAGGAAACCTGCGCATCACGATTGTCCAGCGGGACGGAACGGTATTGTTTGATACTAGGGCAGTGGCGGCAAACCTTGATAATCACGGGAATCGCACAGAAATAAAGGAGGCGTTTGAAAAGGGCTTCGGAAAGAGCGTGCGGAAATCTCCGACTTATCATCGGAGCACCTTCTATTATGCGCGGCGGCTGGACGCGGACACCGTACTGCGCATCTCACGGGAGGCGGCCGGGATTCTCGGCATTTTTTTCGGGGTTCTGCCGGTGCTTGCGCTGATCGCTACCGTTTTGTTTGCCGTCTGTATGCTGACGGCCCGATTCCTGACAAAAAAGCTTCTTGCGCCGATCGGCCGGCTGGCGGAGCAGCTGGACTCCGGCGGGGAGGCAGACACCTACCGGGAGCTGCAGCCGTTTGTGCAGACCATACGAAGGCAGCACGAGGCCATTCTGCAGAGCGCCCGCATGCGCCAGGATTTTACGGCAAATGTATCACATGAGCTGAAAACCCCGCTCACCGCAATTTCCGGCTACGCGGAGCTGATCGAGAGCGGGCTGGCGCAGGAAAAGGATATCGTGCATTTTGCCTCGGAAATCCAGCGCAGTTCAAAGCGCCTTCTCACGCTGATCAACGATATCATTCGGCTGTCGGAACTTGATATTATTCGTGACGATATTGTATTTGAAAAGATTGATTTGTCAGAAATAGCTCAGGTATGTGTGGATATGCTGCAAATAAATGCGGAGAAGCATAATGTTACCGCCACCTTTTCAGGTGCGCCGTGCTTCGTGAACGCAAATCATGATATGATGGAGGAACTGCTGTACAATCTGACCGGCAACGCCATCCGCTACAACCGCAGCGGCGGTTCGGTGGCGGTTGTGGTGGAACAGGCAGGGGACGAAATTATCCTCTCGGTCCGGGATACCGGCATAGGCATTCCGAAGGAGCATCAGGAACGGATTTTTGAACGGTTTTACCGCGTGGACAAGAGCCGCTCCAAATCGACCGGCGGAACGGGGCTGGGCCTTGCCATTGTAAAGCACATTGTGGAAAAGCACGGTGCGCGCATGGTGCTGACCAGCGAGCCAGGGGAGGGCACGGAGATCCGGGTTTATTTTGCGGCCGCCGAACCGCGCCAGTAACTGCCGGAGAGGCAGGCGGGCCGGGCAGAAGTTAATCAAAAAACTTATCAAAGAAGCTTTCCTCCGGGCGGTTCCTCAAAAATTTATTGCAAAATTCCCCCTGATACACTATAATAATTCCCTGCCGTGTGGTGCTCCGTAAAACGAGGTAATAGGGAACGCAGTGTGAATCTGCGGCAGCTCCCACTACTGTGAATGGGGATGAAAACCGCGGGGAACCGGGAAGTGATGCAGCGGAAGTGTTATAACGGAAGTGCTGCAGCAAAAACGGTTCCGGTCATTGGAGGAAGCGGACAGGCTTTTGCGCAGCGGCGCGGGAGCAAAGGGCGGACTTTCGAGAAGGTGCGGAAGGTAAGATGATCCATAAGTCAGGAAACCTGCCATGCGAGCTTGATTTTTGCAGTCCCGGGAGAGGGGATGCGCAGGGAGGAAATATGAAGAGAACCAGAAAAATCTGGGCGCTGCTGCTGTGCGCGGCAATGCTTGCAGGGCTGTCCGCATGCAGCGGAAAAGCAAAGGAAGAGGAAAAGGAAGCGGGCTATGCGGTAGAGCTTCCCGACGGAACCAGCCTGAAGTTTGAGAAGGTGCCGGAGCGCATCGTTTCCATGGGGCCGAACATCACGGACATCCTCTTTAAGCTGGGCGCAGGCGATCAGGTGGTCGGGCGCACGGATTACTGCGATTATCCGGAGGCGCTGAAAGTTCCGTCGGTCGGAACGGTCTATGAGCCGGATATCGAGGCAATTATTGAACTGAAACCGGATCTGGTGATCGGGTCCGCAATTTTTTCGGAGGACGCCGGAAAACGGCTGACCGAGCTTGGAATCCCGGTGGCCGTGCTGTATGACAGCGGGAATATGGACGGCGTATATGAAATTATCCGCAAGGCCGGCGAGCTGGCAGGGAAAAAAGAAGAGGGGAACCGCCTTGCAGAAGAAACCAAAAAGCTGGCGGATGATACCATCGCGAAATATCAGGGTGAAGAGTACGCGGATTTCGTGCGTCCGACCGTCTATTACGCGCTGGATTACGGTTATGGAGACTATACCGCCGGAGGAGATACGTTTATCGGCCAGCTGATTGCGGCGGCCGGAGGCGACAATATCGCGCAGGATATCGAGGGCTGGAGCATTGATCACGAAAGGCTTGTGGAAGCCGATCCAAAAATTATTCTTGTCCGGCTCGGAGAGGCGGAGAAGTTCTGCAAAACGCCCGGCTACGAAGAACTCGGCGCCGTAAAAAACGGCAGGGTGTATGAGATTGATGCCGACCATCTGCTTGACAGGCAGGGCTATCGGAATGCCGAGGCTTTGAAGCAGCTGGCGGAGCTGTTTCACGGTGAGAGCACGGAGAATTAGCAGGGCAAAACCGTGCGGACGGGGACGGAAAAAAGCACAGGGGGCATACACCCCCTGTGCTTTGCGGCTTTCGGACGGATAAAGATACGGTTAAAAACACATTTTCAAGTTTGATCAGGAGGCAGTATGGCAGTCGTGACTGCAATGCTGTACGGGTACGGAAATGAAAAAAGGGAAGAGAATCCGCAGGCTGCCGTTCGGCGCCGGCCTTGCGGTTATGATACTGCTGCTGGGAGCTTTCGTGCTCGGGGCAGCCTGCGTGGGCTCGGCAGATCTGCGGATAATGGATGCGCTCCGTCTGCTGGCCGCGAAACTTCCGGGGATCGGCAGGGCGGTGGATGTCTCGGGGATCGACCGTGTGTATGAAACGATTCTGTACCGCGTCAGGCTGCCCCGGATTCTGCTTTCGGGGCTTGCCGGAATGGGGCTTTCGCTGACGGGCGCGGCATTTCAGGGACTGTTCCGCAATCCGCTGGCCGATCCTCATATTCTCGGGGTTTCCTCGGGAGCTGCGCTCGGCGCAACGCTTGCGATGCTGTTCGGCGGAAGCTCCTGGCTGGCCGGGCTGAGCGCTGTCGGGCTGGCAGCGTTTGCGGGGGGAATGGCGGCGGTGCTCGCGGTGTACCGGATTGCCGGAACCGGGACGGGCATGCGGACCATGCACCTTCTTCTGACCGGAACGGCGGTGAATTCGCTGCTGTCCGCGGTGATTTCGCTGCTGATGACAAGGAACCGGGAGCAGCTGGACCGGATTTATCTGTGGACGCTCGGAAGCTTTAACGCGGCAAGCTGGGCAAAGGTGCGCTTTCTGATGTTTTTTGTTCCGGTCTTCGGAGCGCTGCTTTTTGCAGCTGCGCGGGAACTGAACCTGCTTGCCGCGGGGGAGGATACGGCGCAGACGCTCGGCGTCTCCATGAAAACGACGCGGCGCGTCATTATTGCTTCCGGTACAGTTCTGGCAGCCGCTTGCGTTTCGGTAAGCGGCATCATCGGCTTTGTCGGGCTGATTGTCCCGCACTGCATGAGGCTTATGTTCGGCCCGGATCACCGGAAGCTGATGCCCTGTTCCATGCTGGCCGGCGCGGCGTTTCTTATTTTCTGCGACACGCTTGCCAGGACCATGGCCGCGCCGACCGATATCCCGGTCGGGGTTGTGACCTCTGTTTTCGGCGCTCCGTATTTTATTTATCTGCTGTACCGGGAGAAGCGCGCGCAGCGCTGAACAGGGAGGCGGATAGATGATTCGAAAGACGGCTGCCGGAACGCGAGGGAGCTCAAGGCATCGGGCGGAGGCAGACCATGCCGCGGGGATGGTTCGTAAAAGAATATGAAAATACGAAAATACGAAATCGTCATGAAATGGAGGCTTTCTATGAAAAAGACTGCAGGAAAAAAACGCAGGGCCGGGAGAGCACAGGCGGTAGCACCTGAAAAACCGCAGAAGAACGGCGGAGGCGCTCCGGATCCGGGCATCGCTGTACGGGCGCTGTGCTGGCAGCCGGACGCGGAGTGCGCGCCGGTGCTGGATCAGGTGAGCCTGACGCTCGAGCCGGGGCATATCTACGGGATTCTCGGCCCGAACGGCGCGGGAAAATCCTCACTGCTGAAGCATATCCTGAGTCTGCTGCCCTCGAAGCAGACCGTTTTTTTCAACGGGGAGCCGGTGGAGAGAAAGAGCTCCGGAGAGCTGGCGAAATGCTTTTCCTATGTGCCGCAGGATACTTTGGTAGAGGCGGATTTTACGGTGGAGGAGCTTGTCCTGATGGGACGTTCCCCATGGCTTAGGAGGTTCGAGGCGCCGGGGAAAAGGGATGTTAAGCTCGCGGAGGAAGCGATGCGCCTGACAAACTGCCTGCAGCTGAAGAACCGGAGTGTGCTGAGGCTGAGCGGAGGAGAACGGCAGAGGGCGGCAGCGGCCCGGGCAGTAGCACAGGACACGAAGTGGATTTTCCTGGATGAACCGGTTTCGAGCCTGGATCTGAAGCACCAGCTGGAGCTGATGGAAATTCTGGAAAGGCTCTGCCGGGAGCGCTGCACCACGGTCGTAATTATACTACATGACATTAATCTGGCGCTGCACTATTGCGACAGGTTGATCCTGATGAAGGAAGGACGGCTGTTTCGCTGCGGCCCGACCGGAGAAACCGCTACGGCAGAAACGCTGTCCGAGGTGTACGGGCTCGATTTTGCGGAGTTCACCGCTAAGGACGGAGCAAAATATATGCTGCCGCGGACATTTCTGTGAAAAAAGCTGCAGAAAAAATGCCGTTTTCAAAGAATGGTATTGCAAAAACGGGAAATCTGAGGTATGATACCAAAGAAGGCAGCGCAGAGAGCGCAGGATGCGGCAGAGTGCCGTACCGGCGAAGGAGCGGTGCCGGATATTGCTGGGGGTGCCATGCGCTGAGAAATACCCTTATTACTTGACCCGGATAATGCCGGCGTAAGGAAGCAACAGAAAGTGATTTGGAAGCTGCTTACAGTAATTGGAGTAATTTGGCAAAATCGGTCCTCCCTGGCGCATACAGGAGGGCATTTTTTATGAAAAACTTTTTTGCGTTTCCGACGGTCAACAGCTGGGAGGAGGATGTGTTCCGGCTGACGACGCAGGGAATTATCGCGGCGGTTGTGCTGATGGCGGCGCTGATCGCGCTGGCGCTTCTGCTGCAGCCGAAAGAGCGGAAAACAAAGCGGTACGCGGCAAAGCAGCTTGTTTTTTCTGCGATGGCGATGGCGCTTGCCATTGTCACGTCGATGATCAAGCTTTTTGAGATGCCGCTTGGAGGCTCCGTCACGCTGCTGAGCATGCTTTTTATTGTACTGATCGGCTTCTGGTACGGGCCGAAGGCGGGAATTATAACGGGTTTTGCCTACGGACTGCTGCAGTTTGTACTGGACCCGGTATTTTACAGCCTGCCGCAGATGATTGTGGATTATCCGCTCGCGTTCGGCGCGCTGGGGCTTTCGGGATTTTTCTCGGGGAAGAAATACGGTCTGCAGATCGGTTATGCGGTCGGAGTGCTTGGAAGGCTTGCATTTGCGTTTCTGTCCGGGCTGCTGTTTTTCGCCTCCTACGCGGAGGGAACCGGGATGAGCGCGCCGGTATATTCACTCGTCTACAACGGTTCCTACCTCGGGATGGAGGGCGGGATTACGCTGGTTCTGCTCTGCATGCCGGCGGTGTCAAAGGGGCTTGCCAGCGTCCGGCGGATGGCGCTTGACGAACAGGGAAGCCGGGCGGCCGCGCGCCGGTAAAAGAGAATGCTGAAAATCAGAACGCAGTAAGAAACAAACCGTCCGCGGAAACGCGCGGACGGTTTGTTTTTTGCTGTCTCTGCTCATGCAGTTTTGATGGAACAGATGCAGGGAACCGCTGAAATTGCACGGAATATGATTGATTTCCGGCGAAAAGCTGTATAGAATAAAGACATATAATATTCGGGGAGCCGGAATATACAGAATTAATTGCAGAAAACTTGATAAGCGCGCCGTTCGGGCAGCGGAATGGGAGGGAGCATGGACAGGGGACTGATTATTTTTACAGACAGCGGGGACACGATGATTGACGAGGAAAGTCAGATTTTTGACAGCAGGGGCATTGTGACCGGAGCGGAATTTATTCCGGGTGCGGAGCAGGTATTAAAAAGCCTGTACGGCGAGGGATACCGGATTGCACTGGTGGCGGACGGAGAACTGGAATCCTTCCGGAATGTTTACCGTGAAAACGGCTGCGGACACTGCTTTGAGCAGTGGATCGTTTCCGAGACGGTGGGGCACCAGAAGCCGCACGCAAGCATGTTTGATACGGCGATGGAAAAAATGGGATTATCGGAGGCCGATAAATCACGCATTGTCATGATCGGCAACAATCTGAAAAAAGATATTGCAGGAGCAAACCGGTACGGGATCACCTCGGTATGGCTGGACTGGTCGCCGCGTTACTATCACGCCGCAGAGGAGCCGGACTGGCAGCCGGATTATACGGTGAAGACGCCGCAGGAGCTCTACCAGCTGATTCACAGGCTTGAAGAGGAGCTGCAGACCGCCCGCAAGCTTTCGCTTGTTACGGCAGCCTTCACCGGCATTTTGTACGAGGAGGATGAAATCTTTTTAAAAAATATGCAGGCACATAATCTGGCGGGGGATTCCGTCGAGAAATACCGCTACTGGGAATGGCCGCAGGGCGTGGGGCTTTTCGGGCTCTGGAAGCTGTTCTGCCAGGAAAGGGAGCAGGCGGAAGCGGAAAAGTATCTTGCCATTCTGCGCAGTTACTACGACAGGCAGCTTTCCTCCGGTTTTCCGGCGCTCAACGTCAACACGGCGGCGCCGTACCTGACCATGTCCTTTCTTGCGGAGTACACCGGGGAGGAAAAATATATGGAACCGTGCCGAAGGGCAGCGGCAGAGATTATGGATTGTTTCCCAAGAACGATGGAGGGCGGTTTCCAGCATAAAACTTCAGATTCCTTAAACGAGCAGGAGCTATGGGACGATACCTTATATATGACCGTGCTGTTTCTGGCAAATATGGGGCGCATTCTTAAGGATGCGCGCATGGTGCAGGAGGCGCAGTACCAGTTTCTGCTGCATGAAAAATATCTCTGCGACCGGGTGAGCGGCCTGTGGTATCACGGCTGGACCTTCCGGGAGAGAAATCATTTTGCCGGGGCGTTCTGGGGGCGCGGGAACTGCTGGATCACCATGGCAATTCCGGAGTTTCTCGCCATTGTGCCGGAGGACGGGCCGGTGCGGAGGCTGCTGATACAGAGTTTGCAGCGGCAGGTGGAAAGCCTTGTCAGATACCAGAGTGAAAACGGCATGTGGCACACGCTTGTGGACGATGCGGATTCCTATGTGGAGGCGAGCGCCACCTGCGGTTTCGCCTATGGGATTTTAAAGGCAGTAAAGGACGGACTCATTGACCCGGCGTACCGCGAGGCGGCATGGAAAGCGCTTCCCGCCATTCTGGACTGCATTTCCGAGGAGGGGATCGTCCGTCAGGTTTCCTACGGCACGCCGATGGGACGGACGGACAGGAATTTTTACAAAGAGATCGAGCAAAAGCCGATGCCTTACGGGCAGGCGCTGGCGATGCTGTTTTTGTCGGAGGTGCAAAATGAAAGGCAGGATCTGTCCGGGAGGCAGTCTGTATGATTGAAGAGAATCTGCGCAATGTATTTTTATAATATCCCGAAGTTATGTATGGATTTACAGATATTGCGTACAGCATATATGCGGGTGATTATAAATCGGCTCTCGTATTTGCAGTTCCTCATGCGGAAAAACTAACCATAGATACATATTCGGAAGAAAAATTTGAAAAGAATCTTCAAGATGCAAAAAAAGTGGTGGAGAAAATTATAACACAGCTGAAAAAATTGCTTGATGAACATGGAGTAAAATATTATATTCCGCCTATGGCACAAAACAACGAAGTGGATCTGACCGCTCCTTTTTCTTTCAAGTTTGCTGCAATCAATGCCGGATTGGGATGGATTGGGAAAAATGATGTTGTTGTTACAGAAAAATATGGTCCCAGGGTAAAACTGTCTGCCATTTTAATCAATGAACCATTTGCTTATAATAACAAAATTTTACATAGCAATTGTCCTGAAAACTGCAGAAAATGCGTTGATGCATGTCCGCATAAAGCATTGCATGATGTACAATGGAACATCAGCTCGTTAAGAAGCGACATAATAGATTACAGGCTATGCAACGAAAAGAGGAGTCTGTTTATTGAAAAATACGGGAGAAAAAGCGCCTGCGGCCTTTGTATGGCGGCCTGCCCGTTCGGAATATGATTACCACGGAAGCCGGCCTGCAGTAGCGGCTGTGCCGCGCTTGATTTTAGAAAAAAAGACGTATATAATAAAAGTGATTTATCAATTCGTTCAGGCCGTCTGGCCGCTGAAGTAATTGCAGGATTTTTCAGAATCAGGGAGGTGTTTTATGAAAACAGTTGTTACGGCAGCAGTTCTTTTATTGATGGCGGCAGGAGCGTTTGCTGTCAGTATCCGTTCCTTTCAGGAAAAAGGATTTCTGTTCAATAATGCATATTTATACGCTTCCGAACAGGAGCGCAGCGCGATGGATAAAAAGCCGTATTACCGTCAGTCCGCGGTTGTATTTTTCCTGGCAGGACTCACGCTTTTGCTGAGTGCTGCGGAGGCTGTTTCCGGAAGCAGACGGATTTTTTACTCGGAGCTTGCCGTGGCAGCTGCTGCGGTTATTTATGCCGTTATATCCAGTATAAGAATCCGGACGAAAAAGAAATCAGAACAAAGGAAATGGAAATAAAGAAATCGAAATAAAAGAAATCAAAATTAAGGGAATCGGGATAAAAGAAATGAAATAAAAGGAGCTGAGATAAAAGAAACCGAAACAAAAAGAATTGGGATAAAAATGGAAATTAAAGGAATTGAAATAAAAGAAACCAAATAAAAGGAGTTGAGATAAAAGAAACCGAAATAAAAAGAATTGAAATAAATGAACTGAAATAAAAGACATCGCATAAAAGAAATCAGAGGATAGACTGACATGGAAGAGCATTACAGAAAAATTGTAAGAGACACGGATAAGCGGGTGGTTGCAGCTATGCAGCGTCAGATTATGGAGCCGGCCGACGTCCGTTTCGGGGGCTTCCGGGACAAAACGGGCATTGTCCAGGCGAAGTATGCCGTGTATCAGGCGGCGGCCATGGCAGCGGCGTACTGCTGCCCGGATTCTGCGTTTTACCGGAGCGGAAAAATTTATGACCGGATTCTTGCAGGGCTTTCCTACATCCGGAGCGTGCAGCATGAAAACGGATTGTTCGATTACATAACCTGCAACTTTTTCTCTGCGCCGGATACGGCGTTCTGTTTAAAGAAACTGCTGCCGGTGTATGAGTATCTGCGGGGAAAAGCCGGCGGCGCAGCGGAGGATGCCGCAGAAACAGACAAAGGAAACGGCGGGGAGATGAAAATTTCCGGGGCAGCGGAAATCACCGCCGGGGAGAGGGAAATCCTTCGCCGTCTGGAGGAAATTATCAGGGACGGGGCAAACGGGATGCTTGCAGGGGGCTTCCACACGCCGAATCACCGCTGGGCCATTGCTTCCATCCTGATGGCATGCAGCCGGCTGTTCTGCGATGCAAAGCTGGAGCGGGCAGCGTACAGCTATCTGAAGGAGGGCATCGACTGCAATGCGGACGGTGAATATTCGGAAAAATCTGCCGGGAACTATAACCGGATCAACAACGATGCCATGCTGCTGCTGTCACAGGCGACGGGGGATGCCTCCTACGAGCAGCATGTTCTGCGCAACCTGAAAATGATGCTTACCTATATTGAGCCGGACGGCAGCATCTTTACAGCAAATTCCACGCGGTTTGACCGGGATCTGCTGGTTTACCCGACGGATTATTACATGGAATATCTGCGGATGGGGATGAAATATCAAATTCCGGAATTCCTGCAGATGTGCAACTCGATTTTTGATATCGCAGAGGAGAAACATGCTGCTGCACCGGACTGTTTGATCTGGTTTCTGCTCTGCCCGGATTATCGGGAGCTGGAGTACGGGGAGCGTTATCCGTTCGGCGATTACCATGTGTTTTACGGGGAGTCAGGCATTGTCCGCTGCCGCAGCGGGCGTTACACCTATACTGTAATGAAGGGAAAATCAAATTTCTTCAGTCTCCATAACGGGACGATGAAGCTGGAAGTGAAGGTCTGCGGCAGCTTCTGCGAGCACAGAGCATTTCGGGCGGAGGAACTGGAGGAGATTTCAAAGGGAGAATATCATCTGCGGCAGGTAATGCGGGGATGGTATTATCTGCCGTTTGAAACAGTACCTGATGCAAATGACTGGTGGAAAATGGATAACGCCGCGCGGCCGAAGAAACCGGGGCCGGATATGCTGATTGACGTCAGGGTAAAGGAAACGGAGGATGGTGTCGATCTCCGGGTGAGAACCGCGGGCGTGGAGGGGGCGCCGTGGCGGGTGGAGCTGGCGTTCTCCGGCGTAAATTTTATCACCGGCCCTGTGTTTGGCATGCCGGTATCCGGCAGCGAGGTGCTGGTGGTAAAGGAAGGGGAAATTGAGGCGGAAAACGGCTGGGATACGCTTGTGATCGGGCCGTGCTTCGGCGGGCATCATTTTACGGAGGGCAAGGAGGACAGCGAGAAAAGAACGCCGGGTGCTTTTACGCTGTACCTCACGGATTACACGGCATTTGACCGGGAGATTCATATCCGGAACAAACTAAGCAGCATAATATAAGACCGGCGGCCGGGAGTTTTTGCGGGAGCTGAAGCTTCCTTGGACGGCCGCTTCCTTCACCGGAAGAAGGAACACAGAAGGGAGGAACGAGCCTTGGATAAGGAGAGGGATTTGAAATATGCGCGCAAAGCAGAGCTGCCTGGGCGGCGGGCGGAAAGGGAAAGCTTTCTGGAATATGTCCGCAAAACGGAGCTGCCTGCTCTTGCAGCGGGCGATGCGGTGTACGGAAATATCCTGCAGCGCGTTTTTTTAAAATTTCCGGAGGAGCAGCAGCTGCAGACAGAAATTGCTGCGGCTTATGAGAAGCTGCTGTCAAAAATTTCTGCCGAAAAACTGATCCGGCTGTCGGAGATCTACCGGAAGCACTGTGAAGTATGGTTTTCGACAGATGATACCGGGGAGTGGTGGTTGGAAAAGCCCCGCCGGGAGGATTATCCGTATCTGACGGAAAACCAGTATTATGCGGTATTGAAGCTGGGCACGTTTCTGAATAACGGGTTTGACCGGCAATGGTGCATGGAAGCTCTGGACGGTGCGCCGGGAACACTGCCGTTTTTTTTCCTGCGCCTGAACGACTGGGTGGGTGCGATCCGCGGGAGCGCTTTTGTGCTGGCAGAAAAGCGGCTGATGCAGTGCGGTGTGGAGGAGCTTTTTTTCTCTCTTCCCATGCTGGAGAAGGTGATTTTCTCCGGAAGACGGGACGAAAAGCAGATCCGCCTGCTGGAGGCGCTGGTGAAGGAACGGACAATCACAATTTTCCAGGAGATTCCATACACTTTGCTGACCGCGCGGCTGCCGTACTACGGGGTAAAAGTAAAAAATGCAGTTTACCGGCTTCTCAGCCGGAACAAGCTGCTGCCGCTTGAGCAGATGGAGCAGCTTCTGGCTGCGGAGTGGACGGGATACGGAAAAAAACTGCTGCTCGACGGGATTTTCCGGCATTATGGCTACGACAGGGAGCGGACGGAGAAGTACCTTGGTTCGAAAAATACCCTGATCCGCTATCGGGCACTCTGGTTTCGTTATGAGAACGAGCAGACGGCGTGGCCAGGTCTGGAAAAGCTGCTGCTTGACCGCGCCAGGAAGATTCGGAGCAGTGCAGGCTTTATTCTGCAGAGGCATACGGATATCCGGATACTGGATTTTTATCTGGAAGAGCTGCGGCGGAACGTGTCCGGTGCTGTGCTTTCCGGGCTCGGGGAGTATGGGACAAAAAATGAAATCCCGGCAATAATGCCGTTTCTCGGATCGGAGGTAAGCCAGACGGCGAGAGCTGCGCTGGTTTCCTATGGGCGGCTTGCGGCGGAGGATGGCTGGCAGGTTTACTGGCGCTTTCTTTTTGACGGGCGCCCGACCGTTGCAAAATCGGCGTACCGCCTGATCTTAAAAAACAGGATTCATTACGGCGCTGCAGAGCTTTATGATATGCTCTGCAGGCATCGTCAGGAAGTAATCAGAAAATATCTGTTCCGGCTTCTGCTTTGCGAGCCGTCCTGGGAACTTCTTCCGTATCTGCTTACGATGTATACGGAATGGGAGCTTTCGGATGAGGAAAAACGAGGAGTCGAATGCGGTATAGGCGGCAGATTTGCTTATGCCGTAGTATCGAAGGAACAGGAGCAGAGAATTCTTGCGGTGCTGGAGAAGGCAGGGGAGAAGATCCCGGAAGCGATGAGAAAAGGGATATTGTTTGATCTGAGTCATGTGGTAAAAAGGTAGCAGCAGGCGCAGGGAGGGTACTGACGAGACGAGGCGGCGCGGTTTCCAGGTTGTTGAAGGTAACAGCAGTTGCAGGAGGGTAGCGCAGGAGGAGGCTTTTATGAGAATTGTATTGGCAGAAGATTACCGGGATATGAGCCGGAAGGCGGCGAATATTATTTCGGCTCAGATTATCTTAAAGCCAGGCAGTATTCTGGGTCTTGCGACGGGCTCCACCCCGGTTGGTATTTACAGACAGCTGGCCGAATGGTACAGGAAGGGAGATCTGGATTTTTCGGAGGCTGCAACGGTAAATCTTGATGAATATTACGGGCTTGGTCCGGCGGACGAACAGAGCTATCACTATTTTATGGAAAAGAATTTTTTCTCTCAGGTAAATCTGCGGCCGGAGAGGCATTTTCTTTTGGACGGAAAAAATGAGGACAGCGATGCGGAATGTGCGCGGTATGAGGCGCTGATTGCTTGGCTGGGCGGGATTGACCTCCAGCTGCTGGGGCTTGGACATAACGGGCATATCGGCTTTAACGAGCCCGCGGAGACCTTTGCAGGCGGCGTGCATCTGGTCAATCTGGCGGAGCGGACGATCGAGGCGAACCGGCGTTTTTTCCCTTCCGCGGAGGCGGTGCCGGCGCAGGCATACACAATGGGGATTCAGACGATTCTGCGCGCTGAAAAGATTCTGCTGGCGGTCAGCGGTGAGGATAAGGCAGAGGTGCTGCGCCAGGTGATCAAAGGGCCGGTCAGCCCAAGGGTACCGGGCTCTGTTCTGCAGCTGCATCCGGATGTGGTGGTTGTAGCGGATAAGGCTGCGGCGGGGAAGCTGCAGCGGGACGAACAGGACAGCGGCGGCGGCCGGGGATAGGATGCCGGGCGGGGGAGGAAAGCCAGCCGGAAGCGGCCGGGGATAGGATGCCGGGCGGCGGGAGAGGGAGGCCAGCCGGAAGCGGAACCGCAGATAATCTTAGAACCCCGCATCCCTGCATTGCAAAAAGGGCCTCCTGTGCCGGAAAGCGGACATGCTCTCCGGCATAAGCTGGATGAAAACGTAAAACACAGCGGGCAGGTGCGGAAATGGAGAGCGGCAAGGCAGATAATCCGCTGAATCTGGCGCTTTCGACGCCGGAGGCGATGCGGGAAAAGTCGATCGATCTGAACACAGGTTTTCAGGAGGAAACGAGGCGCTGGGAACTGATTGTAAAATACCATGGGGATCTGGAGGAACTGGCCGGACAGCTTGGGTTTGAAGCGGTTCCGCTGCTGAATTCCTACGCCGTTATAACAATTGATGAGAGAAGGATTCCAGCGCTGCTGGCAAGCGAGCAGCTGGAATTTGCAGAAAAGCCCAACCGGCTGTACTTTGAGCTTGACAAAGCTGTACCGGCCTCCTGTCTGCCGGTGCGCGTCAATAATTCCGCCCTGTCCGGGGCGGGGACGCTTGTCGGAATCATTGATTCCGGCATTGATTACGCACATCCGGATTTCCGAAACGAGGACGGCAGCACAAGGATCGCGCTTCTGTGGGATCAGACGATCCCGAACGGCGTGTTTACGGAGGAACAGATCAATGAAGCACTGCGTGCGGACAGCCTGCAGGAGCGCCGGCGCCTTGTGCCGAGCACCGATGTATCCGGGCACGGAACCGCGGTGGCGGGGATCGCGGCGGGCAACGGCAGGGCATCCGGCGGGCGCTACCGCGGAGTGGCCTACGAGAGCAGGCTCCTTGTTGTAAGGCTGGGAAGTTCCGTTGGAAATTCGTTTCCGCGCACAACGAATCTGATGACGGCCATGGATTTTCTGGCGCGTGAGGCGCTGCGCCTCGGACTGCCGATGGCGGTGAACATCAGCTTCGGGAACAATTACGGCGCTCATGACGGGAGCTCGCTGGTGGAACAGTATCTTACCGCCGTATCCGGATTCTGGAAAATCAGCATTGTGACGGGAACAGGGAACGAGGGCGCTGCGCGCGGCCACGCGGCAGGCCGTCTGACCGCCGGGGGAGGCCCGCAGACCGTGGAATTTTCGGTGGGACCGGGGGAGCGCAGCCTCAGTCTTCAGCTCTGGAAAAATTATTCCGATCGTTTTTCGCTTGAGATTATTGCGCCCTCCGGAGCGTCGTTTTTTATACAGGAGCCGTCCGCGGCGGCGGGAGAGCGCATCCGCAGAACAGTTCTGGCGGATACGGAGGTGCTTGTCTATCTGGGGGAGCCGAAGCCCTACACAGTCAACCAGGAAATCTACATGGAATTTCTGCCGGCCGAAAACCGGATGAACAGCGGGATCTGGAGACTTGTTCTGACGCCGCTTTCCGTGGTGGACGGGGAATACCGGCTCTGGCTGCCGGCGCAGGAGGCACTGGAGCCGTCAACAGGATTTCTGCGTCCGGTCGAAAATACCACGCTGACCATACCGTCCGCGGCCTCCGGTGTAATTTCCGTCGCGGCCTACGATTCTTCCCGGAACAGCTACGCCTATTTTTCCGGGCGCGGCTATGCCGTCGGCACAAGAAACGGTAAGCCGGATCTGGCGGCACCCGGTGTGGATATTTATACGGCTTCCCCGGGGGGCGGCTACACGCTGCACACCGGCACTTCCATGGCTGCACCCTTTGTGACGGGGGCAGCAGCCCTGCTGATGCAGTGGGGGATTGCGGAGGGCCGGGACCCATATCTGTACGGGGAGAAGGTGAAAGCCTATCTGCGGAGCGGGGCGAGGGAACTGCCGGGGTTTTCGGTGTATCCGAATGAGCTGGTTGGGGATTATGTTATTATAGTGTCAAGTTAGTGAGAAGCCAGTAAAATCAAGGGGTTCCACTGATTTCGTCCAAGAAATAAATGCCGTGAAAACGGTGAAAACAGGTGGAGATTTCCGGATTTTCATCTCGAAAATAGGAAAATCAGGATACTTGACATTAAAATAACATAAGGCATCTGAAAGTGCATTGTTCTATGCGGTAGTATTGAAAATTCTAAGGGATTATTCTGTGATTGTTTCTTTTTTTCAAAATTTTAAATGTTGTTATGTCGTATCTGATTTTTCTTTATCCTATTTATCCAAAACCCAATTACCCAAGGGAAAAGCAAACATCATTGCGAAAGGAGTATGAACGAATGGCAAAAATTATAGCAGTCATGAACGAGAAGGGCGGTGTGGGCAAGTCTGCCACGGCCACCACCCTCGCATATTTATTGGCAAAACGCGGGAAACGAACCTGCCTGATCGATTTTGACGGACAGGGGCATTCCAGTATCATCTACGGCGTGAAGAACACGAACAAGTTGGAAGTGACGATCAACACGCTGCTGCGAAAGGTGATTGAGGACGAGCCTCTTCCAGAGCCGGAGGGCTACATATTGAAACATGAAAGCGGCGTGGAGGTAATCCCGTCCAATTCGCAGCTCTTTACCCTGGAACGCAACCTGTGCAATGTCGATTTCCGGGAGCGGATACTGATGCAGTATGTGGATACCATCCGCGACAGATATCAGTACATCATTATTGACTGTATGCCGCAAATGGGAACACCGATGATCAATGTGATGATGTGCGCGGACAGTATCATTGTTCCGACACAGGCGGAGTTGTTGTCTACACAAGGGTTGGCGGAACTGCTGAAGCATTATCAGGTCATCCGCAGGAACAGCAACCATAAACTGCGGATTGAGGGCATCCTGATTACTATGGATTCGCCGAACACGATTGTGTCGGCGCAGGTGCGGGGGCTGATTGAACAGGGCTTTGCCGGGGCTGTCCCGATTTTTAAGACGCACATCCCGCGTTCCATCAAAGTGGCGGAGGCGGTGCTGTACCACAAAACAATCTGCGAGTATATGCCGAATAACCCGGCAGCGGTTGCATACGAGAAATTTGCGGACGAGCTTTTAGGGGCGGAAGGCGCGGCGGATGGGGAGGGGGTGCGTGCGGTTGGGTAAGCCAAAGATCAACCTGGAGGATTTCAACGATATGCTGAATTTCGGGTCGGGGAAAGAAGATATGCCTGCATCCGAGAAAACACCGCTCTCTGTTCCAGAAGCGTCTTCTGGTTCTGTTTTGGAATCTGTGTCCGACCAGGGGGCTGCACCGAGGAAAAATGGCATCCTGGAAATGGATTTTAGTCAGATGGAGCCGTTCCCGGAGCATAAGTTTAAACTGTATGAAGGACAGCAGCTTGACGACATGGTGGAGAGCATCCGGCAGTTTGGCATCCTGCTCCCGATCATCCTCTGGCATACCAAGGAAGGGAAATACATTATCCTGAGTGGTCATAACCGCCGCAATGCTGCGATGCTTGCAGGGCTGACGAAAGGTTCGGTAATTGTCCGGGAAGGGTTGACGCATGACGAGGCGGTGCTGATTGTGACAGAAACGAACCTGCGGCAGCGTTCCTTTGCCGACATGAGCCATTCCGAGCGGGCGTATTGTCTGGCACAGCATTATGAGGCACTGAAATCGCAGGGGAGGAGAAACGACCTTTTAACGGAAATTGAAATGCTCCTGAAGCCGCATGAATCAAGGGAAAATTCAACTTGTGCTCAAGTTGAGCACAAGTTGAAAAGCAGGGATAAAATGGGGGAGGAATATGGGCTTTCCCACGCAAAAGTAGCGCGGTATATCCGGCTGGCAGGACTGAATGCGGAATTGCTAAAAAGGGTGGACACCGGCGAAATCGCCTTCCTTGCCGCTTATGACTTGTCGTTTGTGGAAGATGCGAAAAAGCAGCAGAGGATTGCAGACCTTATGGCATCCGATGGTTACAAATTGGATATGAAAAAGGCGGAACTGATCCGCAGCCATTTTGAAAACGGGAAACTGACGGACACAATGCTTGTCCAGATACTCTCCGGCGAGAAAACCAGAAAGCCAAAGGACGACCGGTCACAGCCCTTTAAGATTAAGCCTGCTGTGATTGCCAAATATTTTATCGCAGGGCAGAGTAAAAAGGAGATTGAGGAAACCATCGACCGGGCGTTGGAATTCTATTTTACCATCCAAAACAAGGAAAAGGATTTCCTGGAAGAAAAGGAAGTTGAGTAAAACTGGGAGGAAATCAGGGGCGCACAGGACGGTTTGGAGCCGACAGGGAAAAACAGGGTTAGGCTCGACAGTCTCAACCATGCCGATGAGCCGCGACATATAACCTTATACATTCAAAGCTGTGCGCCCCAAAATAAAAAAATAAGAAAACAAAACCAAGAAATGGGGGTGACCGCTTGAACAAAACGACCAGACTGGCCGACCTTTACGCAGCGTCGGTGCAGGAATACACCAAAACACCGGGGGAATGGAGGGGGCTGCTGTCCTGTGTCGCAAGGTTTTACAAGCGTTCGTTCGACAATGCGGTGCTGATCTATGCACAGAGGCCGAACGCCACGCAGCTTGGAACGTTTGACGAGTGGCATGATAAGCGCATCGGGCGTAGCATCAACCGCGGGGCAAGAAGTATTGCCGTGATTGATATGGTAAACCCGAACGCAAGTATCAAGTACCTGTTTGATTTCCTGGATACCAACGGGAGCGTCCAGTCCTACCGTAACCTCCAGAAGTACCTTTGGGAACTTGAAGAACAGTACCGCCCGGAAATCATGGTGCGGTTCCGGGAGAAATACAGCCTCCCGACAAACAGCATCGAAGCCTGCCTGTACCGCCTGGCGGAACGGCGTGTCAGGGAGATGATGCCCGCCTACCTAGAAGGTTTTCAGGTGGCAGACGAGGGCAGCCCGCTCTACGGGATGCCGGAGGCGGCAGTGAGGGCAGAGTTTTCCACGCTTGTGGAGGAAAGCGTTGCCTATATGGTATTCTCAAAATGTGGGATTTCGACGAAACGGTTTGACAGCGGAAGCTTTGAAAATATCCGCAGCTACAACAGCCTCCCGCTTTTCATGGCATTGGGGAACTGCACCGTTTCCATCGCAAGACCGATTTTGGGGGAAGTTTACCAGGAAATCCAGAATATCAAAAACGAGAGGAGCAAAGCCTATGAGGACAGAACCATTGATGAACCTGGCATACCAATCGGGCAGGGACGGGATGATGTATCCCGAACTCCAGATTTCCACGGACGCACAGACCGACCGGATGCCAGTGGGGAAGTTCGGCAGCCTGTGGAAGGAGTACATGATGGAGGAACATCCGCACCGACTCTCCGAACTGGTGGCGCAGGGGAAGGTCAACGAAACCATCCTGCAGGTCAACCGGGAGGCGGAGCAGCAAAAGGAGGAACGGATACAACAACTCCTGAGCATACAGCCGATGCCGGAGACGGAGGAGGGGATGGAACGGGCGGGGCATCTCGCCATGATAACGAGGGAAGCGGAGGAGGCCGTGATAAACGAGGTGGTGCTGAAAATCAGGTAACACCACAATCCCCGCAGGATACGAAGCCGCCCGCAGATGGGAATAAGCCGTCTACGGGCGGCTTTTTTGTTGTTCCGCCAAGAGCGCAGGGGCAGGCAACAGGAAAGGGAACTGCACATACCCTTGTGGATGCCGTATTGTGTGCGGATGACCTTACACAGGATGCAGTAGAATGGCTGAAAGACATTGCGGGGTTCTACCAGGAAAACGATAACCCGGAGCTAAGAGCCCATGTCCTGCGAATTTTTTACCGGGGGATGGACAGAAATTATACAACAAAGGACGGGGAGCACAGTCTGCAGGTCATGGCGGACGAGGAAAAACTGACCATCCGGGAAGGCGGGAACAGTGTTTCCTATCCTTATGAGGAACTTGTAGAGCGGGTGGAACGGTTAATCCGGGATGGCAATTATCCGTTTTTGGACACAGGGGAGCGGGCAGAGGACGCGGATAAAGAAAAAGCCCTGTTTGACGGGGAGGAAGCAAGGCAAAAAGAAATAGAACAGGCAGACGCAGGTGCGGAAAACGCAAGCGGAGAAAACACAGGCCAAGAAAATGAAAACAGGGAAGGTTCAGAACTTGAAAGCGCGGACAGAAAAGAAATAAGAGGGGAAGATACAGACCTAAAAATCACAGGTGGAAAAAGAGAAGAAAGGGATATCCTGCAAGGGGAAAATCTGGCAGGGATAAAGCAGCAGGGAAAGTATTCCTCTGCCAGTAAAATACCGGGAAAAGAAACAACGGATAGCGGGCAGCTCTCTTTGTTTGACATGGGGATCAAGGATGGTTATGAGGATGCTCCCGGTGCAGATGGCGATGCCATGTTGGATCGGATGGCAATGGCGGATGGGGAAGCAGTGCCTGATAACGAAACCATGCAGGAAGAAGCAGAGAATACCCAGGAAGTAGAAAGAGGAGTAGATGGGCAGCTCATGCCCATTCTGGATACCCTTGCCGGGCAGTCCCAAACCCCACTTCCCCAGGCGCAGCCAGCCACAAGCACCCAAAACTACCACTTTTCCGAAACCCACCACCTCTATGACGGCGGTCCGAAAACCAAATGCCAGAATAACATCGCAGCAATCCGCCTGTTAAAGGAACTGCAGGAACAGTCCCGCATGGCAACAGCAGAGGAGCAGGTTACCCTTGCAAAATTCATCGGCTGGGGCGGCCTTGCAGATGCACTGACACCGAACAAGCGCGGATGGGAAACCCAGTACGGGGAAATCAAAAGCCTGCTGACCGAGGGGGAGTTTGCCGCGGCACAGGAGAGCACCCTGACCGCCTATTACACGGAGCAGGGCATCATCCGTCATATCTATGATGCACTCCGCCGGTTTGGTTTCCACGGCGGCAACATCCTGGATCCTGCGATGGCAACCGGGAATTTCTTTTCCGCCCTCCCGGAGGACATGAAAAACTCCCGGCTGTACGGCGTGGAAATTGAACCAATTTCCGGGAACATCGCAAGGCAGCTCTACCCGGATGCGGATATCGAAGTGACGGGCTTTGAACATACCACCCACCCCGACCAGTTCTTTGACCTTGTGGTCGGCAACATCCCCTTCAACGCCATCAAAGTGGATGACCCGAAATACAACCGCCACAATTTCCGCATCCATGACTATTTCCTGGCGAAATCACTGGATAAGCTGCGGCCGGGCGGCATCCTTGCCGTGATTACCTCAAAGTACACGATGGACAAGGCAAACCCCACAAACCGGAAATACCTTGCGCAGAGGGCGGAACTGATCGGGGCAATACGCCTGCCGAACAATGCGTTCAAACAGGTGGCAGGGACAGAAGTCACAACAGACCTTTTGTTCCTGCAAAAACGGGAACGAGAGATTGTGCCAGACGAAAACAACAGCCCGTGGCTTTCCGTGGAACAGGATGCGGGCGGCATCCCCGTCAACTGCTATTTCATTGACCACCCGGAGATGGTTCTGGGGAAGATGGTCTTTGATGAAAGTATGTACGGCAATGAGAAGGCCACTGCCTGCCACCCAATCCCAGGTGACGACCTGGACGAGCATTTGGGGCGTGCCGTCTGTTACCTGAAAGGGGAATACCAGGAACTGGTGCAGGGGGAAGCTGCCGTGGGGGATGCCGCACCCATCCCGCACAGTATGCCGCTCCCGGCAGACCCAAATGTCCGTAACTTTTCCTACACCGTGGTGGACGGACAGCTGTATTACCGGGAACATTCCAGGATGTACCTGCAGGAAGTTACAGGGAAGCGGGCGGAACGGATCAAAGGGCTTGTGGAAATCACGCAGACGCTGCGGGGGCTGATCGATTTCCAGAACCGGGAGCAGGGAACCATGCCCGAAGCGGAATATGAAACAGCCCTGCAAACCCATATCGCAGCCCTGAATGCAGTCTATGACCACTTTGTAAAGGAGTATGGTTACCTAAATTCCAGTGCGAATGTCATGGCATTTTCGCAGGATGCCAACGCGCCGCTCCTGCGCTCCATCGAGAAGGAGCGGAAGGATGAAAAAGGGGTGTATGACAAGACTGCCGTATTCTATAAGGCGACCATCCGCCCGAAAAACCTGCCGACCGCCGTGTTTTCGGCAGAGGAGGCATTGAAAGTATCCTTAAATGTAAAAGGCAGGGTTGACCTTGAATATATGGCAGGGCTGTACCGGAAACCAGATCACCGTACTGCCACGAAGGAGGAAATCATCGCGGAACTGGGGGAGCAGATTTACCAGAACCCGGCCCGGTACGCCGGAAACCCTTATGCGGGATGGGAGACGGCGGGGGAATATTTAAGCGGTCATGTGAAGGATAAACTGGCCGAGGCCATTTTAAAGGCGGAGGAAGAGCCAGGACACTTTGCACGGAACGTGGAGGCGCTAAAGGCCGTGCAGCCCACCCCGTTGACACCGGATGAGATCAGTTTTTCCCTGGGGACACCGTGGATACCGGTGGAAGTCTACCAGGATTTTATGTATGAGACATTAAAGACGCAGGAGGGGAACAAAACCGGGCGGTATGCCACCGCACTAGAATATTCGAAATACAGCAGCGCATATTTCATTGCCAATAAAGGGGGTGAGAAAGCATCTGTCACGGTCAACCAGGTCTACGGCACGGGGCGGATGAATGCATACGAGATACTGGAGGCATCCTTAAACCTCCGTTTTGTGGAAATCCGGGACAGGGTGGAATACACCGACCCAGTGACGGGGGAGAAAAAAGAGAAGTATGTCCTAAATAAAAAAGAAACCATCCTTGCCCGTGAAAAGCAGGCGCAGCTTAAGGCGGAGTTTGGGCGGTGGCTCTTTGCAGACCCGGAGCGCGGGGCAAGGCTGACGAGACTGTACAATGACCGCTTCAACAACCTACGCCCGCGTGAATATGACGGGGGCGGGCTTGTGCTGCCGGATTTGGCGGAGGGGATTCAGCTAAGGAAACACCAACTGGATGTGGTGGCACACGGGCTGTACGGGGAAGGGAACCTCCTGATGGCGCATGAGGTAGGGGCAGGAAAGACGTATGCCGCCATTGTGCTGACCCATGAGATGAAGCGGCTCGGGAAGGCAAACAAGCCGCTGATTGCCGTCCCGAACCACCTGGTGGGGCAGTGGTCGGATGCCTACATGGAACTCTACCCGAACGCCAACCTCCTCGTGGCGGGGAAGCGGGATTTTGAGAGACAGAACCGCCGCCGTTTTGTCAGCCGGATTGCGACCGGGGACTATGACTGTATCATCATGGCGCATTCCAGTTTCGAGCGGATCGGGATGTCGCGGGAGCGGCAGCTTGCCTCGATGCAGCAGGAACTGGGGGCGGTCACGGAGGCAATCCGGGAGCAGAAAGCCAGGAACGGGGACGGCTGGTCCTTAAAGCAGATGCAGATTTTCCAGAAGAACCTCCAATCCCGTATCGACCAACTGTTTAACGCGGCGAAGAAAGATGATGTCATCAACTTCGAGGAACTTGGTGTGGATGCCCTGGTCGTGGACGAGGCCCATGCCTACAAAAACAATTTTTCCTACACGAAAATGCGCAACGTTGCCGGGGTCAGCAGCCAGAGCAGCCAACGTGCGATGGACATGCACCAGAAATGCCAGTATATCAACGAAATCAGCGGCGGGAGGAACGTAATCTACCTCACCGGGACACCAGTGAGCAACTCGATGTCGGAGCTGTACGTGATGCAGAAGACCCTACAGCCGCACGAACTGGAACGCCGCGGGGTGCTGATGTTCGACGAGTGGGCGGCGACGTTCGGGAAGGTCACGTCGTCCCTGGAGATACGCCCGGAAGGGAACGGCTACCAGATGAAGAACCGTTTTTCACAGTTCCATAACCTGCCGGAGCTGATGGGGATGTTTGCGTTGGTTGCGGATATCCGGACGGCGGACATGTTGGACTTGCCGACACCAAAACTTAAGACGGGTGCGCCGCAGATTATCAAATCCACCTGTACCCCCGACCAGAAATGCATTGTCATGGAACTGGCGGAACGCGCTGAAGAAATCCGGAGTGGGAAAGTGGACAGCAGCCAGGATAACTTTTTGAAGCTGACCCACGAGGCACGTCTGCTTTCCACCGACCCACGGGCGATTGATGATGCCATTGCGGACGACCCGGATACCAAGCTGAATCAGTGCGCAGGGAACGTGGCAAGGATATACCATGAGACGGCGGGGGAGAAGCTGACGCAGATTATCTTCTGCGACCAGGGGACACCAAAATACGACGGCAGCTTTAACTTCTATGAGGCGACAAAGGAAGCGCTGACCCGGCAGGGGGTGAAGCCGGAGGAAATCGCCTTCATCCATGACGCAAAGACCGATGTGCAGCGGGAGCAGCTCTTTGAGAAGGTGAGGAAGGGGGAAACCCGTATCCTGATGGGAAGCACGGAAAAGATGGGTACGGGAACGAATGTGCAGCAAAAACTGGTTGCACTGCACCATCTTGATGTGCCCTGGCGTCCCGCCGACCTGACACAGCGCAACGGGCGCATCCTGCGGCAGGGGAATGAAAACGAGGAAGTCTCCATTTATAACTATATCACAGAAAACACCTTCGACGCTTATCTTTGGCAAATACTGGAGCAGAAACAGCGGTATATCAGCCAGATCATGACCGGACGCTCCGCCCTGCGCACCTGTGAGGACTTAGACGAAACGGTGCTCCAGTATGCGGAATTTAAGGCACTGGCAACCTCTGACCCAAGGGTGAAGGAGAAAATGGAAGTGGACAACGAGATCAACCGCCTGACGGTGCTGAGATCCTCGTGGCAGAGCGGGAAAAACCATCTTCAACAACAGGTGACCCGCACCTACCCGGAGCAGATTGCAAGGCAGGAGAAAAAGGTTGCCATACACGAAGCAGACCTGCAAACTTACCAGTCGAGAAAAACAGCAGATTTCCAGATGGTAATTGACGGGAGACTCCATACGGAGCGGGCAAAGGCGGCGGAGCATTTCATGGTCTGTGCCCGCAGGCTTGGGGGGAATCCAGATGCCAGTCTTGACATTGGTTGCTATGCGGGTTTTGGCATCCGCCTGGTGCGCAAGTTCCGGGACGATGTGGAAATCCATCTCTGCGGGAGAGGGATTTACAAGACTGGGTACGGGGATTCGGAACTTGGCAACATTACCCGTATTGTAAACCTGGCAGAGCGTCTTGGCACGGAGCTTGAAACAACAAGAGGGGAACTTGTAAACTTAAAACAGCAGCTTACGGCAGCAAAGGAAGAATGCGGAAAACCGTTCCCGGAGGAGGAACGACTTTTGGAGCTACAGAAGAAAAAGGTGCAGCTAGACCTTGCCTTGGAGTTTAAGGAAGGAGGGGAGGAGATTGTGGGGGATGGTGAAAAAATTGCAGAACAAAGCGGGGAACAGAATACACTAACAACAGGGCAGAGATTATACCAGAAACTAAGCCAGTTTGCGGCACCTATACTGGATAGAGAGGTGTACTACATGAAGTTGCGTTCGGAAGGGTTTGATGACTTGGTGTTGGAGAGTATCGGGGAAGAATGTTACAGCATTGCCCATTATTATGAGCAGAACGGTGACCTTATGCGCGACCCGGAGGTGACCTTTACCATTGACCGGGAAAGGCAATCTATCCATCCCACCTCATACCTTCAGGACAATATGGGAATCTATTATGAAACTGCCGGAGTTGCTCCGGAAAAAGTGGCGGATTTGGAAGTGTTTCTGTCCCAGTGGTTTACAAATATCCCACAGCAGGGGTTTGAAGTGAGCGAGGTCAGGGCGTATGGAGACGAGGAATGCAGTATGGAGCGGTAGGAAGGGAGGATGGGTATCAGTATGAAACGACGGGAGGGAATTTTTTGAGACATGACATTACACCGGCATTGGCGGGGGCATTTATCCGCAGGGCATCCGCCCTGGGGTATGAGGTACGAAAAGTGGAAGGGGAGGACAACCAGAAACTTTGTCTTACCGCTTTCCTTGGAGGGCAGAGAATATGCAGTTTTGAATATTCCGGAGCCATGCGTTTTTCAGAGGATAACCCGTTAAAGCAGGAACGGCAGGAACTGTACTGCCTGTTTCTTTCCATGAAACAAGCGCATGACCTGTATGCGGATGCGCAGCCACTGAACATGGATGGGTTGGGGGATTTCCGTCTGGTTACAAGTTTTGGGGATTGCCTGTTGGCAGCCAGGTTGGACAAGGGCGGCGAAGTGAGGTTTGTCACATGGCAGTATACCCAAGACCGTACCGGTGTCACCACGGGGCATTATTACGAAACGAATTATGAAGGGGCAAAGCAGGATTTTGCCATCCGCTCCGGGCTGATACCCAAAAGCAGGGTATTCAGTGAGAAAGAGATGGAAGCCCTGCACCATGCCTGTGCATTCTGCGGCAGAGAGGACAGGACTCTGACCGTTGACGATGAAAAGGGACTGCGGGAGGTTATGGAAAAACTGGAGGAGAACCTGCCGCAACTTACGGAGGGCGTGGAACGGGGATGGGAACAGGGGGAAGAACATGGTATGTAGCGAAATCTATTCATTGATCAGGACGGGGGAAGGGCAGTATGCCCTGCGGACGTTTTACCTGCCCCGCACAGAAGTCCAGGGGATGCGCCAGATGGATTTTGTTGTGGCAGGCAGCCTGGATGAACTGTTTGCAGGGCTTCCGGTCATGGAACCGCAGATGGAGGGTCGGACGAATTTTGTCCTGACGGACAGCGGGCAGCTGCGGCTGTTGCCTGTGGATATGGGCAGCGATTTTACGGAGCGGAAACGCCTGAATGGAACGAGTTTCCACGGTACGCGGGCAGAAGTCATGGCGCAGATGAAGGAAAGCCTTTGGCAACGGGGCTACCATCCGCGCCCAAACGCCTGTTTCCGGGATGTGGATGTGCCGGAAACCCTGCAAAAAATCATGGAGCACAACACGGATTATTACCAGACAGATTTTGGTTATGACAGGGAAACCCTGCAGAAAGCGGCGGAAAGGGAAGGTGCGCCGCAGCATTTCTTTTGGCTCAGCCGTCACGGGGGAACCCATTGCTTCCCGGAGGAAAATGTGTATTTTGACCGTATCAGCCCGCATAATTCCTGGAACTATTACGGAAGTTCGCGGGATGAACATGCGAGGGCATTCTGGGTGGAACTATATGGCATGAAGGACGGTAAGGCAATGGGGAATATCCTTGAACTGGATTACCAGAAGCACCTTGATTACCTCAGTACCCATTCCGTTGTCCCGGCATGGGTAGACATCGTGTTCCAAAATCGGTTTGGATACCGGACATTCCGGTTCCAGGAATATGAGCAAAACTGGCAGTCCATCGTGCAGGAGTATGGGAGGGCGGAACGGATAAAATACGAGCCGGAGGATTCGGGGCAGCATGTTAGTGCCATCCTGCAGGGGCGTGAGATGTTCTGGGAAAATACGAAGGAGATGAAGGTGGAGGATTATGTGGCGTTGATAGACCGCGAAAGGCTCCATGGGCATGGCTATACGGCCGATGACCTGCTGCTGACCGGTCCGATGGATGCACAAAGGGCAGTGCAACATGGGCTGGAATGCTTTGCCCTGAACCGGGATGGTACGAAGGAATCCGTATTCAGCAATGAGGCGTTCGAACGGGCAACATTAAGGGGAAAACTGTTTGGGATGGAAGCCGGGGAGAAAGAAATCCTCCGGTATTTCAAGCAAGATGCCATCCCCCTTTTCACAGACAGGGAGATGCAGAAAATCTATGCGCTTGCGCTGCAGGCCGGGATGGGGGATGAACCGGGGGAGGATGGGGTGCTTGGCAGCATCCTGCATAAGGCGGAATGTATGCTGTCGGGGGAAATAGGCAGGGATATCCGGGAAGATGCAGAGGAAGCACAGGAAGCGGAGGCAGTACAGGAGGAGATGACCCAATGAGGAATAGGAATATACGTTGCCGGTGGAAGGATAAGGATGCGGATACATGCAGAGAAGACAAAGACACGCCAGGGAATTGGCTGTTTTGCAGCAAGCATCCGGCGCGCAGGTAAGGAAGGAATCTTCCCTGCCTGGTTATTCAGGAAGGGAGGTGGCATATTGTGGGGAGTGTTCCGGGGAGAGGAACGCGGCAGTTGCCTTTTAGCGAAGAGCAGATGAAGCAGGTCTTTGACACAAACCTGATTGATTTTGCGGTAAGGCATGGCTTTGAGATCGAAAAGGGCGATAAGAACACGGTTCATGTCAAACACAGCGGCGGGCTTTACCTGTTCCGGCATGGGCGGGGATATTTCCAGTTCGCCGGAGGGAAAAGCGGGAACATCATCCAGTTTGTACAGGAATATATGGGTATCCGCGACTTTAAGGGCGCGGTGGAATTTATTCTTGGGTGCCGCGCCTACGAACAGACGGAACATTATGTCTCGGTGGCGGAGAAAAAGGCAAAGGGGGAGTTGGTGCTGCCGGAAAAGGATACAGGCTGCAGTCAGACGCTTGCCTACCTGACCAAGACACGTGGTATTGACGATGAAATCGTCCGCTGTATGATGGAGCGGGGGAAAGTCTACCAGGCAGTCACGCACAAAAACGGATACACTTTCCAGAACTGTGCCTTTGTGGGTTATGATGAGAACGGGAAGGCGCGCTATTGTGCGCTCCGCGCACCGGGGAAGGGCAGTAAGTTCCGGCAGGATGTGGAGAATTCGGATAAGACCTACGGTTTCTGCATGGAGGGCAGTTCGAACCGGGTGTACGAATTTGAGGCACCGATTGACGCTATGAGCCACGCTACACTCTGTAAGCTGCATGGGATTGACTGGCAGGAGGATCACCGGGTTGCAGAGGGGTGCCTGTCCGATAAGGCGCTGTCCCGGTATTTAAAGCTCCACCCGGAAGTGGATGAGATTGTGTTCTGTTATGACAATGATACGGACGGGAAGGATGCGCGGGGGCAGCCGCACAACCATGGGCAGGTGCAGGCGGAACAGTCCGCAGAAACATTTGCAAAAGCGGGGTATAAGGTTTATATCCAGACACCGCAGGAGAAGGATTTCAACGAAGATTTGATAGTGTTCCGGGGGATGATGGCGCGGGGAACGGGAGGTAGTTTTGGAATGATAGAGGCAGAGGAAATTGAAGGAAGATATTGAAGACAAGGTTTTTAGAATGATTGAAACGATAGGGACTGCTGTAGGAATGATATTCGTTATTCTGAAAAGTTGTTGTGCATCAATATTGAAAGTTAGAAGAGCAAATGGTATAATTATTTTATGTTGAGAGATAAAAATAAAAAGGAGAGCAATATGGAATATTTGTACCATTATACAAGTTTGGAGACCTTAGCTTTAATTCTTTATAATAAAACAATTTGTTTTAATAATTTATTATACGTTGATGACCAAGAGGAAGTTGAAACGGAAGATATGGGGAATTTCGGTAAGTTTGTGTATGTGAGCTGTTGGACGAAAGATGAAAAAGAATCGATACCACTATGGAATATGTACACTCCGAATATGCATGGTGTAAGGATTCGAATGCCCATATTTCCTTTCAAAAAATACAGTTATAAAAAGGGTGAGTTATTTTTTACAGAAGATGTTGAAACATATATAAATATGAAAAAAATGTATGATGAAAATAAAGCGAGCATAGCTTCGAAAGAGCCACGTTTGGTTGAAATTGAATATACAGAAGAACATGATAAATTATATCCTAAAATTAGAACGGAATCTTGCATTGGAGCCTTAAAAGTGGTTTTAGGCGAAAGCAGTTTGGATGATATTGGTGCAAATAATGCGAAAGTAGAGTATTCGTTTAAAGAATTGGGGCGATGGAAACACGAAAATTGGAGCTTTGAAAAGGAATGGAGATATATTATTACAGTTACGCCAATGGGGATACAAGATATGAGTTGTTTGTCTTTTGAAGGCAGGTCGGAAATGTTTAGAAAACTCGAGGATAGAACTTTAAATCCACCGTATGAACGATTGTTTTTAGATATATCTGATGAAGCTTTGGAAGATATTGAAATCGTTTTTGGCCCTAGAATGAGTGAACCTGAAAAAATAATGGCAAAGGCGCTATTAAAGCAATATTGCTCACATGCTGAGTACAGGGAAAGCTCATTGAGGATAAAATAACATAGGGAGAAATCCATTCATATTTAATAAATGTAGATTTTGAGAAACAGTAGAGGAGGATTCTCTTTAGCAAATGATTAAGTCGTGATTTTGAACGGGTGCGGTATTATCTCCATCCCTCTTGACTTGTAGCCAGCACTGAGAGATTAAGTAATTCCTGTGTGAAAATTGTATTGACGAGGTTGCATTTAATCGGTTATTAGGGTGCAGGCAAATGAAAGAATCGGAGAGATAGGAATGGAATACTGGAACATGAGGGAAGTATTATGGGAAACCATGGTGCTTCCCTTTTCATTTTTAGTATTTACTTTCCATTTTTGAGGAGCAGATTATCTTTCGCTATTCCGAGCAAAGCGACTGCCACGCCTACGGCGGGGACTTGGCAAGCGAAACCCTGCGGGGAGGGGCAGGAAAACCAGAAACCTGCTTGTTAAGGCAGGAATAGGTTTGTGAAACAAACCATGGAAACACCGTACAGGCAAAGCCTGTACCTTTGTTAAATGGCAGCAAGTGCTGTTAGGAATTAGTTAATTACAAAAATACACTGAAAAAGGAACAAAAAGCTTGGGATTCTGTCAGATAGCAGACAGGGGCAACGAAAAAGAGTTGCCATAAATGACAACCTCATGGTTACAAATTTACTGGGATTTCTCCCGCGTTTATATCATTATCCTATTAAAGGGTTTACAGGATCGTCAATGATTTTGTAAGCCATTTTTTTCGAAAGGGGGCAGGCATGGCAAAACGCGACGACCGCATTATCACTTCCGTCTATCTGACGAAGGAGATGTGTGAACAGGTGGATCAGGCGGCGGTCAGGGGGCATATCTCCCGGAACGAGCAGATACGCCGCTACATTGAGAGAGGACTGGACGTGGAGGGTTACAGCCAGAACATCGACTTCATTGCAGGCATCCTCCGGCAGGAACTCTTGGCAGTCTATCATATCGAGGATATCAAGACCATCGTGGAGCAGCAAACGAACCGGATTGCGAAAATGCACATGAAGTCCGGAAAAATAGATGCTGCCGCATTTTTCCTGTTAATCAAGGTACTGATGAACTTGGCACAGGAAGGGACAACCGACCAGTTTGACCAGATGTTGGGCGAAGCTGTCGCACTCGGGGTGGATTATATACAGAAAAAGGATTTCCAGGTCAATAGCTTCCTGCATGATACGGATAACCTGCGGGCGGTGGCAGGGAGGTTATAAGGCGCAGAGGTAATAAAGAAAGAATAATAAAAAGCGGGAGGGGATGGAAATGGGCGGTTTTGGGAAAACAGAAAACGAATATCCAGGGAACGATGACGTGATATCACGGAAGATAGAGGAAGCGGCACTGGCGTTTGAGGGGGTTCGGGATCGACTTTGGGTGCAGCTTGTGGAGAAGGAGAACGGCTTGATACAATCGGGAAAATATCCCTATAAAGAAGTAGAAGGGACTGACCTTGTGGCAGTCTACCAGGTACGGGAAGGGGGTAGGAAGCCGGGCAGAAGCGATCCGTTTGTAGACAACACCATGATGAGGAAATGGAGAGCCGACCCATATTGCCTTGACTGGATTGCACTAAAAAGTACAATGCACCAGATGCCTGCACGGATTACAACATTGAATGGTCTTTTTCGGCAGGATACAAGAGCAGTGAACCCGGAAGAGGTATGCTGCAAAAGTGGCGTGACCTATATCCTTACAAATGCTGAAATCAGGTATGCGACGGCTATGCTCCGGTATCCGGGGCTGTTGCAGGCATTGGCGGAAAATAGCGGTTCCGACCTCTACATCCTCCCTTTTAGTCCCCATGCAATGGCGCTGAGGAAAGTGGAGGAGGGGATGCAGCTCAGGTGGCTGCAGTGTCTATTAGTGGAGATTAACATGACAAAAGAGGCATCGGACAAAATCCTATCGAACCATGTATACCGTTATGACAGGAAGGAGCAATGTTTATCCTGTGCAACCACAGAAGAGGAGACAAGGGAGATATTAAAAAGATTTTTGGTGGCGCGTGGGCATGGACAATCGACAATGCCGGAAGACGACAAGGAGTGGTTGGAACGATAAGCAACGTGTTATAGACAATAGTCCTGAGAGGATTCTAGGGAGGGTGTGTATAGGACTACCAACATCCGATGCGGATGGTGGTAGGAGGTTCGAAAGATTTTATATCTTTTCCTCAGCAAGTTTGTGTCTGCACTGCATCCACAAACTTGAGATGTGCAAAAAGCGGCGAAGAAGAAGGGGATAATAATGGGAAATTTTGAAGCGTTTGTAGAAATCATCAAAAAACGGATTTTGGATTTTATGCCGGAGGAATACAGGACGGCATCCGTAGAAATCAAGCATGTGTTCAAAAGCAACGATGAAGAGAGGACTGGCATCAGCATCCGAAAGGAAGGGAGGGGACAGACCTTGTGGCAACTTTCCAGTTCGTAAATATTCCGGGGTAGAAGAAGGGAAATATTTTGGTAGATAAACAAATCCTGGAGAAATGGGGGTGCAGTGTGGATTCCCTTTATGAGGCTGCGCTGGGTAATATAGTACACCGGATACCAGCACAGGTGATGGAGCTGGAGTCTGTTTTGACGGGTAAGGATGCTCCCAAGAAACCAGAAGAAGTATCCTGCCAGTCCAATGGATTATATATCCTGAGAAATGCAGGGGAAAAATATGGTGCAGCCGCGCTGCTGTATCCGGGGGTACTGCAGGCTCTGGCAGAAAACAGCGGTGCAGACCTTTTCCTCCTCCCAAGCAGTATCCATGAAATGTTGGTCGTGAAGGTGGATGGAATGGAGGCAAAGGAATTACAACGTATTGTTATAGAAGTCAACCGCAATGAATTGAAACTGGGAGATATCCTGTCCAACCAAGTATACCGCTATGATGCAAAGACGCAAAGCCTGTCGTATGCGACCACAAAGGAAGAAACGCAGGAGCTGTTGGAGGAGTTTTCGGCAGGGGAAATGTATGGGAAACCGGTAACACAAGAACAGTTTGGGGAAGAAATGGAACGGTAGGGAAAACAGGATGTCAGACCTGTTTCCCGGTATCCCGGAACGTGAAAACCCCGTCATAATCGCAGTCCAAGGCAGCGGCAATGGCATGCAGTTCCTTTTCGGTAAAATTATCCCGTTCCAGTTTATTGTAAAGGTTCGTCCCCTTATAACCCAGTTTTTCACTCAGTTCCTTGATAGACATCCCCTTTTCAAGAAGGATTGTCCGGATTTTCAAAGTCATCCCCATCTGATCCACCTCCGCCTTTTGGGGTAATTATACACGCCCACGAAGAAAAAATCAAACACAGATGTGATTTTACACGGGAAAGTAGAAAATTGAATATTGACTAATTGCACGATATAGTGTAATATTTATAAATGAACGTGTAAATATACACGAAATAAAAGAAGAAAGGGGTAAAAAATTGAAGGTGGAAGAAATTTTCAAGCGGGCATACCTGCAAAGTATCTGTGACTATTTGCTCTGCGGTTCATCAGGTAGCGAAGTGGATCAGAGGCCATACCATGTCCGGCTGAAGGAAAAAAGGGAGCGGGCAACCGAGCGGTTCCATGAATGTTTTTCGAAATCTTTGCATTATGAGGATGCAATGGAGGACTTTGTAGCCTATGAGGGGGAACTAGAGACAGTCTACATGGAAATCGGTTTGCAGATTGGCCTGTTTATCGGGGCTCAGATGTGCGGGAGGATGGCGGGGGGTGATGACAGTATGTGAAAAGTTTGAAAGCAAACTTCTTATTGAAGCAGCATCGCAGGCAAGCGGACGATTGCACGGGTATAGGAATGGGAACAGGGAAAGCCTTCCAGGAAGAGAATGACAGAACAGGCATGACGCGCAGAACAGGGGGATGGAGAGATTTCCGTTTTAGTCTACAAACAAAGATTTATAAACCCAAACTATAAAAGTACAGCAAGTAAGAACTACGCCCATATCCGTTATATTGCCACCCGCCTGGGGGTGGCGCGGAATGCGGGCAAGGGCCACGGGCTGTTCGGCTGCTTAAAGCTAGGCAGCCCATTGACTGAATTCCCGGACTGGAAGGAAGTGGCGCGCCTGGTATACCAAAACGCAAAGTGGCATGTCACGATGTACCGCAGCGTAGTTTCCTTTGAGGAGGAAACCGCAAAAGAACTGCGCCTGGCTGACCAGAAAGCATGGCAACGTTACATAGAGAACCATATCCGCACCATTGCGGAGAAAAATGGAATCCGGCGTGAGAACTTTTCGTGGGCGGCGGCGCTCCACCCGGAAAAAGGGCATCCCCATGTACATGTGGTGTTCTGGGATAATTCGGAGGAGCGCGCAAAAATCAAAAACCCTTTCACACACCCTTCCGTTCCAGACAGTATCCGCAGGCAGATGATAAAAGACACTTTTGTCGGGCAGCTACGGGCGTATGGGGAGGAGAAGAACCGGGCAGCGGCAGAAATGCGCCGGTTGGGGGACGGGCTGACGGACGATTTTGAACGGCATATCCGGTATATAGGGCGGAAAAAATACCAGAAGCTTTTGGGGGAACCCGCCCTGGAAGCGGAACTGTCCGATGCCTTTGATTTTGGGGATAAGGTGTTGGATGAGGTGGCGGCACAGGTATTTAAAATCAAAGCCACGCTCCCTAAGAGCGGGAGGATTGCATACCAGTTATTGCCCCCGGAAGTAAAAAAACAGGTGGATGCCCTGGTTGTTTTGCTCCTGTCCGGTGTGCCAAGCCTGCGGGAACAGAAAGAGGCTTACATCGAGAGCAAGATGAAAATGGTGTACCTGTATGGCGGCAGCGAAACTTATCTTGCTTCCAGACGTGAAATGTTTGGGGCGGAGGCGGATAAGATCATCGCCAACCGGGTTATGGGGATGGTAAAGATGTTGAACCGGTTGGAGGGCGAGGGCAGACGTGCGGATTACCTGCAAAGCCGCAGGCAGGATTTTGCTGGGCGGATGTTGGTGGAAATGCTTGACCTGTTGGATGGGATGAGCGAGGCGCAGGAACGGAAGTACGCGGAGTGCCTGAAAAACTTTAAAAGGGGAGGCGGCGGGCTGTCGAAGGAAGCAAGGAGGGAGCTGTACCTGAGAAATCAGGATAAGGGCTATGAGCATTGAACTGCTTCCTTAATGCTAAGCCAAAGATTTTTTCCTTAGAATAATATTTCCCATAGGATATAAACTTTGGTTTCAGTTTATCCGGACTGGGGTGGTCTAAGTAATGGATAAGGCATTTAGAACAGGCAGATACCCATGACTGGATAAGAAGTACAGGCGGCAAAAACGGAAAAGACCGATCAGTATAAAAAGACAGAGATAGTATAAGACGAGATGGGAAGAAGGTGACAGAGAATTAAAACAAAAACAGAATTCTACCAGGCATATTTTGAGTTGCTGAGCCGGAAAGGCTATTCCGTCCGCCCACCGTCCTCCCCGGACTATGTGGCGGACATTTATTATAAGAACAGGCCGCTTGCCTTCTATACCCGGCAGGATACCATCCTTGCAAATCCATTTGTCAAAGCGGACGCGAAGCGGATGGGGCAGCTTCTTGAACTCGCAAAGGCTACCGCAGTCTCCTGCGGGATCTGTTCCGAAAAGCCTTATGAGGGGGAGGTTGGAAAGGAGGAAAATAGTGTGGTGCAGATCAACCGGCATAATGGGGTTGTCCTTGCCTGTAAGAAGCACCCCATTTTTGGTTATGTGCTTTCCACCTACCGGGAGGACACGGAGCATGGGGGAGCGCCCATCCAACGGCAGTATTTTTACAGCCGGGAGGCAGCATTTGAGGATTTTGCCCTGCGCAGCGGGTTGGTGGATGCGAGGAAGCTTTTCAATGAAACGGAACTCACGCTCCTGCATTCTGGATTGGTGAAGCTGCGGACAATGGACAGTGAGCTTGACCGGGAGGGACTGGAGCATGTGGCAGCACTGATCGGACGGATTGAGGAAGTCGTGCCAGAACTGGGGGCAAAAGCGCGAGGGCTTGATTTTTCAGGGTTGTTCCCGAAGTTGGAAAATATCATGGAACGCTGAAAGAATTGTTTTGCCGGAGAAAGCATGACAAAGTAAACGGTACGGGAAGGAGGGTGACAGAAATGCACCACGCACCACAGGGACAGTCATTATGGGGAACAATCAATACCTGTGTTGAGATTGCCCTGGACGTTTATATGATCCTTGCCAGGGACAAGGACGGTAACGAACAGGAAGGGCTTATGGTCAGAAAGAATGCAGCGAAGGGGGTACTGTCAAAGGAGGCAGCCGGTCTAGGGCAGGAGTCCGGGGGATGGCTCTGTTACGGGAAGGATACCAAGGACATCCCGCTATATGAAATCTTACAGCGCCGTCTTGCAGACTGTAAGAGGATGGAAGCCACCATCTTGGGGAAAATGGAGGGACTGAAACGGGATGGGAAACGAAAACGGACGGATTTTTTCGGGGAATGTGCGCCGCCTAAAACGACACCGGATTGTGCCATCAACAAAACGAGGAAGGTGCGGAACGGGATATACCTGATCAATGAGGGAGACGGGGCGAAGCTTGCCGTGCACGGGAAGATTGCAGACCAGTTTATGACACCCGCAGCGGTTGGGTTTGGGGCGAGGAGGGGAGGGTATCTTTTTTATGATGTGGCGGCGAGTGCCATTGCCCTGAATGAACTGAAAGGTGTCTTTGAGGAAGCGGCAGCCCTTGTGCTCTCGGAGGACAGCCTGTATGCATCCCTGCATAAAAACTATCCTGCATACACGTTCTTTTATAACCAGTGTATGCCGGAGGCAGCACAGATACCGGAAGTGGATGCCCCGCCAGATTTGTTCCTGGCAGCGCAGTTGGCAGAGGAGGGGAACAAAAAGGAAACAGATGGGGGGGTGTCTGTGCAGACAGAGAGAAGTTATGGGGAGTTTGGGGAATTTGGGGAACAGGTGGATTTTGGGATTGAAGGATAACGGTTTTTATTGGGAGGTGACCAATGGTTGAAACAGGTCTGTATTTTAAGTGTTTTTCATGAAAACTGGGGCAGGGGGATAGCAGACCTTATGGGATACTGTAAGGCTGCAGGGGAGTGCGGTGTATTTCCGGTAGCACCCCAACTGCTTCTTTCCCCATGGAAGAACCATGTTTCCGGGGAACAAAAAGAACAGACGCTCCGCTTGGGGCTTGCCCTTTTAGGGCAGTCAGAAGAACTATGGGTGATGGGTGGGAACATCCGGCAAGTACATCTGGAAACAGATTTTGCAGTGGAACATGGCATCCCTGCTTTTTATATCCCACACCCGGAGGATAGGGATTCCTACCCGGTCAGTGCGGATGGGAACAGCCTGTTAAGCTGCGGAGACTGTGTGGATGGTTCAGAAATAGAAGATTACGAAGGGAAGCCTGTCATCTTGCGGCATGAAAACTTGGGGCTGGAATACCGGACACCACGGAATCAACTATGGGTTGCTACACATGGTTCTGGCTGCCGACCAGGGTGGAAATACAGCCCTACCATCCATCTGTGGCATCCGTTGGATGGCGACAGTATGGCACTGACACGCGAGTGCGTATGGGGTGTGGCAAAGCTGGAAACTTTAAGGAAACTGGAGGGGATATACCCGGAATTCCGGCAGTGGAAGGAGGCACAGGAACAAAACGGGAGGGATTCGCCGGGCGGGGCGGGGGTACAGGGGGAAGACGGGGAGGAGCCTGGCTTATGAAGAAGAGGGAGAAAAGAATTTTAAGCATTGCCTTGGTCGTGGCAGGAACCATTGCCAACCTGTTTCTTACGGCTGCCCTGCATGGGGTACTTGCAAAGCAGTATGCCACACTGACATTCCCACCATTCCGTCAGTGTATTGGCGGTCTGTTTGCGGAGCATCGGCAGAGGCTGTTGTTCCTGGCCTTTGAAGGGTTCTTGGTATTGTGCTGTGTCCTCTTCTGGTTGCAGAATAACCGCCCTTACCAGAGTCCACTCATCCGGGTGGCAGGGGACATTTACACCCCTGCCCCGGTCGGGCAGTACCAACACGGCTCCGCCCGTTGGCTGAAACCGGAGGAGCGGGATAACGTGTTCCAAACACAGGTGATTGACCCACACGATAAAGTGATCCGGATGCTGTTGGATACGGGGTTTGATGACCTGCCGTTCATGCAGGAAGGGGATGGGGGAGGGCGGGGCGATCCGGAGGGGCAGGGAATTGAGCATGTTTCCCTGCCCGTTCTTACTAATATAGCAAAAAGAGAGGAGGATGAAAATTTTGAAACGGTGGATTACGAAATCCCCACGACCACCATAAGCCGTGGAGGAGGCATCCCGCCGCAAAAACCAGACAACAGGCAGCGAACAGACACAGACCCATGGAAACTGTTCCCGAAAGGTGGCATTGTTGTCGGAAGGGAGAAATCAGGGGGAAAGGAGAAGCTCTATTTTATTGGGGAGGACACCCACACCCTGACAATCGGCGCGACCCGTTCCGGGAAAACCCGCTGCCTGGTTATCCAGTCCATCTGCTCGATTGCCCTGGCAGGGGAGAGCCTTGTCATCAGCGACCCCAAGGCAGAGTTATTTCACTACACGTCCAGATACTTGGAAAAGCTAGGCTACGAGGTGGTCTGCATTGATTTCAAGAGCCCGGAGAAAAGTACCCGCTACAACCTTCTCCAACCAGTGATTGACGCGGTGAATGAGGGGAACATGGAGCAAGCGGAGATGTACGCATGGGATATCACAAACATCCTTGTGGGCGACAATACATCCAACGAGAAAATTTGGGAGAACGGAGAAAAGTCCACGATTGCGGCGGCAATCCTCTGCGTGGTGGTGGACAACAAAAAGCGCCCGGAATACCAGAACCTGACGAATGTCTATTGGTTTATCGCAGAGATGAGCAAGCCCGTGGGGAACACGACACCGATGAAGGAGTATGTCAAAAAGCTTGCGCCCAAGCACCCGGCACGTGCGCTGATGTCCATTGCGGAGGTTGCGCCGAGCCGCACCAAGGGCAGTTTTGACACGTCCGCGCTGACCACCCTGCGCCTGTTCACGAGCCGTTCGGTCTATGGCATCACACATACAAGCGACTACAATATCGCGGAGATTGGCAGGAAAAAGCAAGCATTGTTTTTAATCCTACCAGATGAAAAAGCGACCTACTACCCGATTGCAAGCCTGATGGTGTCACAGCTTTATGAGCTGTTAGTGCGCCAGTCAGACATGCGCGGCGGACGCTTGGAAAACCGCGTCAACTTTGTCTTGGACGAATTCGGCAATTTCACGAAACTGAATGACTTTACCAATAAACTGACCGTGGCAGGCGGGCGCGGGGTTCGGTTCAACCTGTTTTTGCAGAGCTTTGAGCAGCTTACGCAGAAATATGACAGGGAAACGGCGGCCATCGTCAAGTCCAACTGCCAGACCTGGGTTTACTTACAGGCCGATGACAAGGAAACCTTGCAGGAGGTATGCGATAAGCTGGGGAAATATACAACATCGGCCTACCAGCTCTCCAGTCAGCACGGGCGCTACGTCAACCCAAGCAGTTCCCACAGCATCAGCCTTGTGGCAAGGGAACTGCTGACGACGGATGAGGTGCGCAGGGTGGCAAGGCCGTACCAGATTGTGGTGGGCAGGGGGCATCCGGCGATTATGGAAGCGCCGGATTTGTCACAGTGGTATTTCAACCGGATGTGCGGACTGGGCGATGCGGAACATAACCGGAAGATGCGGGAGATGCAAGAAGCCGCGCGCCCCGTCATTTCCCCGAAAACAGAGGAAATCCCACTGTGGAATATCTGGGTGTATTACACGAAGGATTTGCAGCTAAAGGAGGCACGGCAGCAGTCACAGGCAGCGGCGCAGCAGATGGGGGCAATGTTTGGGTCAATGAAGGGATACCAACGAACCGGGGGATTCCGGGATGAAGAAGGAGGTTTTAAGAATGAGGGGGAAGACTAAAGGGATAAAAAAGGTGGTATCCGGTTTCCGGGCGGCGGGCGCGTCCATGCTTGCCGCCCTTTTTGTTGCCTTGGCGAAGGGCAGCACCGTATATGCGGCGGGAACAAAAATTGGGAACAGTAAGCTTGCCAAAGGAACACAGAAACTGATTGCGGACGCGACTACCTGGCTGATGGTGCTTGCGCCCGTCGTGGCGGGGCTGTTGATCATTTATTTTTGTATCCGGCGTTCCGCAGCGGATGAAATGGATCAGAAGAAATGGAACAACCGGATTGTGGCGGCTATTGTATCCTGCATCGGCGCGGTGCTTGGGAGCGCGACGCTGGGTGTCATTGTGGGGTATTTCCAGTAGACCGATGCGCGCGGTTTGCGCTGTTAGGGGATGCCAGGGGAATCCCGGTGGGAGTTTTTCCGGGTAGAGGGGGCTGCCACATGAAGCAGGGGTGACATGGAATATCGTGTCCTTCCTTTGGACGGACATGATATTCCGTATGTTCCCATCCTGCGTGACAGCCCCTTTGTTATAATATCATGCCTTATGTAAGGGCGGAGACTATTTTTTGGCAGGACATGCCGCACGTAAAAGCAATGTTCCGGTTGATACCGGTCTGGCAAATGAAGTGTGAACGAACCGAAAGATTATGATAATTTTGAGATCATAAGTTCGTTCACACGACCTGTTTGCGTTGCGGACGTAAACGAGGGCGGATTAGCTGCTCCCGGAAAGATGGTCGCAGCATGACCGCAAGTGTGGCACTGCCCATTTATGGAAAGGGGAACAAAACCATGAGGAAAATCAAGGAGAACATGAACAGATTGGCAGCGGCGGTGTATGTAAAGGGGATGCGCGCAAAGGAGAAGGCAGCGGATGTATTAACGCAGGAAAGCGGTGAAGGATTCGTTGATACGGCCCTGAAAATTTTAATCAGTGTTGTCATCGGCGCGCTCCTGCTTGCAGGGCTTTACACCCTGTTCAAGGACACGGTACTGCCAACGCTGACGGAAAAGGTGCGCACCCTGTTTAATTATCAGGGATAGGGTACATCATCTGGTAAATTTATCGGGAGCAGTAGTGGGATGTGCCGAATATGGCAGGCAGTGGGATGGTATGCCACTGCCTGTACCGGAAGGGCAAAAACCGAACCCACATCATGTTTCCCAGCAACAAAACAACAATGGAAGGGAGGTTTTCATGAAAGTCAAGGCAAAGATTGTTGCCCGTTATAGGGATGGGGAGGAGGGAAGGCTGAAGGCGGTTGCCACGGTATGCCTGGACGGGAAATTCCTGGTCACCGGTGTGCGGGTAGTAGACTGCCGGAAGGGGTTGGCCGTATTCATGCCGAGCCGGGAGATTTCCCCCGGTGAGTACCGGGATATCTGTTTCCCCGTCACTTCAAAGCTGTATAAACAGGTTCGTGACAGCGTGTTGGATGCCTATGCGCAGCCGGAGGGGAAGCCGGAACAGGTTACAGGGTAATCCTGACAAACAAAACAGACAGAATGCCCGGCGGAAGTAAAACCCTGCCGGGGGAGGGGAAGTGGTTATTTTGGAGGCAATCCTTGTGACGTTGATCGTCTCCATCCTGAACGGAGCCATCGCCTATATTGACCGGATGCTTTCCGGTCTGGTTTCCCTGACGCTGCACGCAGACCAGTATATGGTGGCGGGCAGCGGCGGGAACATGGTCGGAATGCTGTTTGACATCCTGCTCGGTTTTGGCGTGTCGCTGATTATCCTGAAGTTCCTGAAAAAAGGTTTTGAGTGTTATGTGCTCTGGACGGACGGCGACCCGGACAGCGAGCCGTTTGCCTTAGTTATCCGTTTTGTGCAGGCAGTCGCAGTGGCGGTGTGTTTCCCGGTACTGTACGGATGGTTGGCAGATATCACCGGAAACCTGACAGATAACCTGCTGACCGCCATCGGCGTATCGACGGACTATAACTGGAAGGCATGGACAAAGGGGATTTCCTCGGCGGGGATTGTGACAGCAATCCTTGGGCTGGTGTTTGTGATCGCCTATTTTATGCTGTACTTCCAATTTTTGATGAGGGGGTTGGAAATCCTCATACTGCGGGTGGGGATGCCGCTGGCCTGCGTGGGGCTGTTGGACAATGACAAGGGCGTATTCAAAAATTACACCATGAAGTTTTTCCAGTCGATGGTTTCCGTTGTGGTGCAGGTCGCCCTCTGTAAGCTGGGTGTCGGCATGATGATGAACATGGGCGGAAACATGAATGTATTTTGGGGAACCGCCTGTATTGTGCTTGCCATCCGCACGCCAAGGTTCCTGGTGGAATTTATGGTTCCATCCGGCGGGGGTAACGGTGTGGTGAACAATGTCTACCATTCCGTCCGGTTGGTTGGCATGGCAAAGAACCTGATGAAGTAAGGGGGCGGCAATGGTTACATTGGATGAGATTTCAAGGGCGGTCGTCACATTGCTCCGCCTGGGGGCGGCATTCCGGCTTGTTTACTGCATGGTGCGGCTGGAGGGCGCAGAGGAGGAGCGGGGACAATACAAAAAGCGGGCAAGGAACACCGTGTTGTTCTATATCCTGGCAGAGTCCGTGTGGCAAATTAAGGAGATAGTTTTTTACTATTATAAGTGAGGGGGAAGGATGGAACAAGAAACCAGTCTTTACATCCCGACCGGGGTGCGGGCGGGGAAGGAACTGTTTGATGGCTTTGGAAAACGCGAGATGCTCCAAAGTGCGGCAGGTTCCCTGGTAGGCGGTGCGGTGGCTGCTTTATTGTGGCTTGTTGTGGGGAGTGTGGCGTTGACAGTGGTTACGCTGCTTTCCGGTATTTTTGGCAGCGTGCTGATGTGTACCCGTGACCAGAATAACCAGAGTGTGGTTGATCAGGTCGGCAGCCTGATCCGTTTCCAGCGCAGCCAACAGATTTACCCCTACCGTATGATGGATGAGTGGGGGATCATGGAAAGGGAATAAGGGCAAAGGAGGGATGACTTTTGACATTTCTTGACCTTTTTGCCGGGATCGGGGGATTCCGGCGGGGTCTCGAAAGAAGCGGACATACCTGTGTGGGGCATGTCGAAATTGACCCGTATGCGAACAGGAGCTACATGGCGATGTTTGGCTTGGAGGCCTGCCCGGACGGGGCGGGGGATGCCCCGGACATCCCGGGCGCAAAGGGATACCATAACAGGAAGAAAAGCAGCGGGAACATTTTCTGGTTAAGACGCAAGGAGGAGGACGATGGCAGGGAACGGGAGGAAAGCGGGGGAATGCCGCGCGAATGGTACGCAAGGGACATTAAGCAGCTTACAGCAGGAGAGATTCCAAAAGCTGAAATCTGGACTTTTGGCTTCCCCTGTACCGACATCAGTGTCAGCGGAAGAATGGCAGGGTTACATGGAACGCGAAGTGGACTCTTTTTTGAGGTTGCTCGCCTGCTCAAGGGCACGGGTTCCCAAAATAAACCCCGATACCTTCTCATTGAGAACGTTAAGCACCTTGTGTCATGCAATGCAGGAGGGGATTTTACCACCGTTCTCGCTGAACTATGGGAGGCAGGGTATGGCTGCGAATGGTGTGTTGTCAATTCCAGGGACTTCGGTGTTCCGCAGCACCGGGAGCGCGTGTACCTTGTTGGATATCTTGGAGGGGGAGGTGGACGAAAAGTATTTCCTCTCAGCGGAACAGACCATGCGCCTGTTAAAGGAGATGCAGGGGGAAGAGGGGAACGGCCTTACGGTCTTTCCTGCGCCTCCTTCATCGACCTGAGTAAACACCCAAAACTGACACAGGATGCGCGCAGAATCATGGCAAAACAGAATGCCGGGATTACGAACCACAAGGGCGAGACTTCGGGCGTGTTCCTCTGCAAGGGGCACCCAGACTGGGTGAGGGCGGTACTCACCCCGAACCGCATGGAGAAAAGGCAGAACGGGCGGCGGTTTAAGGGGGAGGGGGAACCGGGCTTTACCCTGACATGCCAGGACCAGCATGGTGTCCTGCTTGGCTGCCTGGGAGGTGGGCTTGCCATTCGGGAGGCAAAAAAGGGTGGCTGTACCGTAGCAACCCACGGGGACAGCATCAACCTGTCCTACCCAAACAGCAAGAAGAAACGTGGGCGCGTGGGGAAACAGTGCGCCCATACCCTGATGACTGATGCGAACATGGGCGTGCTGCTGTGCTTCCGTATCCGCAGGCTGACACCGAGGGAGTGTTGGCGGCTCCAGGCGTTTGATGACTTTTTATTTGACCGGGCAAAGGCGGCAGGGGTCAGCGATGCCCAGTTGTATAAGCAGGCGGGGAATGCGGTGACGGTGAATGTCGTATATGAGATTGGGAAACGGTTGGCGGAGATTGAAAAGGATGGGTGAAGCGGATGGTATGGAAGGGGGATACAGCACTTTTTGCAGCCAGTCTCCTGGTAGCTTTTGCGGTCGGGTTGATTTGTGACTTTATCCTGTACCGCTATTTTACGCCACGGCAGGGGGAGGTTTTGCGCCGCAGCCCCGTACCGCATGTTTCTTGCCCATTGTGCCATTGCAGAAAGTGGGGGAAGCTGCCCGCAGCCACCATTGTGGCGGTATCCGTAACAGCAGTATTTCTCTTATTGTATGGTTTTTCTGCTACTGCCCTGCGCTGCATCCTGCTGTGCCAGGTGCTGGCAATGGCGGGCGTGGTGGATCTGGCAACATGGGAGATACCGGATATTTTCCACCTCCTGATCCTTATGGTGGGGTTGGCCGGGTTCCGGCCGTTCCCCGCCCTATGTGGGCTGCTTTTAGTGCCGCTGCCGCTTTTTGTGGCAGCATGGAAAACCGGGAAGGTCGGAGGCGGGGATGTAAAGCTGATGGCGGTCAGTGGCTTCGCCCTTGGTGTACCCGCAGGGGTACGGATGATGGTATGGGGGCTTGCGGCAGGGCTTCTCTGGAATGCCATATTCCATAAGGGGCGGGAAAGCTTCCCGCTTGCGCCGTTTCTGGCGTTTGGATGTTTTATGGCGTTGCTGCCATTATAAGAGGAATTGGGGAGTGCTGCCCGTTTGTTTGGGCAGCACTGCGGGTTTTACGCTGTGCAAAGACCCCGGGCATTATGCCATCCCCGAAAAATAGCCACAGCGTGGAGGCAAGTTTGAAAATAAATTTTCAAACACGAGTTGGTGTCGCAGGCTCCACCAACATCGAACCATTAGTCGCTTCCTGCGGGCGCGACATGAGGTTAAGAATGAAACGATTTTTGAAAAACCGGATTGTGCTTGGGATAGCGTGCATCACCGTATCCCTTGTGATATGTTTTGGGCTGACACCGCTGTTTAACGACGCGCTGGCCGCCACCGTGACCATTGTGCGTGTCAATATGGAAATTAAGGCGGGCGAGCAGATCACAGCCCGTATGGTGACAACCATGAAGGTGGGCGGGTACAACCTGCCCGACAATGTATCGTGTAAGATGGAGGATGTGGTAGGTAAGTATGCTGTCGCAGATTTTTCTAAAGGAGATTATATCCTTGCAGGAAAACTTTCCGACACGCCGCAATTAAAAAATGCGTACCTGGGCAAGCTGGATGGTACGAACCGTGCGGTGTCCGTCACAATCTCGTCCTTTGCGGCGGGACTGTCCGGGAAACTGGGGCAGGGGGATATCATTTCCCTGATTGCAAACAATGTGGGGGATTTCCGTGAGACGGTAATCCCGGCGGAACTCCAGTATGTGGAAGTCCTTGCCACGACGGTCAGCGACGGCACGGACAGCGATGAACAGGAGGGGGAAAAGGAAGAGCTGCCGTCCACAGTGACTGTCCTTGTTGCCCCGGAGCAGGCAAGGCTTTTGGTGGAACTGGAACAGGGCGGGAACCTCCATGCGGCACTGGTCTGCCGTGGAGGGGATAAAAATGCAAAGGGCTTTCTGGAGGAACAGGCGCGGATACTGGAGGAACTCTACCTGGCAGCTATCCCGGAGGAGGATAAGGATGCCGTGGATAACGAGGATGGGGAATCCGTGGGAGGATTACAGCAGGGAGAGAAATACGAAAACGGAAATGGGGAAGTAGTTTTGCCGAAAGATGTATCGGAAAGTACAATACAGAAATCTGAAGGGAAGGTAAAAACAAAAGGGATGGAGGGATAAAAAAGAAGGTATGGAACATGGAAAAATGTTGGCGATCATGGGAAGCCCAGGCAGCGGAAAGACCACGGTAGCGGTCAAATTGGCACAGTGTCTTGCCGCCAGGAAGAAAAATGTCATTGTGGTGCTCTGTGAGCCGTTTACCCCCGTGATCCCCACACTGGTATCAGCAGGGATAGCACATGACATCTCGCTCGGTCACCTACTGACCGCGCCGGGGATTACGCAGGAGGATATCTTAAAAGCCTGTGTCCCTGCGGGCAGGAACGGCTATATCAGCCTGCTCGGATACCGCGCGGGGGAAAACCTGATGAATTACCCGAAAATCACGCATGACAGGGCGGTGGAACTGTTTGTGTCCCTGCGTTATCTGGCGGACGATGTGATTATTGACTGCGCCACCGTCTTTGAGGCAGACCCGGCTTCCCTTGTGGCGCTTGAGGTGGCAGACCGGGTGTTGAGGATGGGGACGGCGGATTTGAAAGGAGTTTCCTATTTCCAGTCCCATGCCCCGATGCTTTCGGATGGCCGTTACCGGAAGGAAACCCACCGGATAGTTGTCGGCAACCTGAAAGTCGGGCAGGATTGGGAGGCGGTTTCCGGGCAGTATGGGAAGATTGACTATCTTCTGCCATACGCGGCGGAACTGGAGCAGCAGGGCAATGAGATGGCACTGTTTGAGCCGCTGCGTTCGCAGGAGGGGGGACGCTACCAGACGGAGGTCAGCCATATTATGGAGGAGATGCTTTCAGCCCCGGAGGAGTGTAATGGCAAAGGACAGGGGAAAACGGCAATGGGGCAGATGTTCCGCGGGAACCCCGTATTGGTAAAACGGACAGACGTGGAGAAAGAAATATCTGTTACAGGAGACGAAACTCTGCCAGAAGGAACCTCCCTGGAGAAAGGGGAAAATACTGGGGAAGGAATGGCGGATGTTACCCGTCAGAAAAATACGGAAAAGGCAAAGGGGTTCCCTCGTCAGAGAAAGGGGAAGGAAGCAAAGAAATCCGGTGGGTTCCGTCTGCCGTTTTCTAAGAACCGGGGAGAGTTTTGACCGGACGGATGGAAGGATACCGAAAATCATTGGGACAAATAATTGGAAAGCCTGCGGATAAGTCCTTGCTTGGGGTACATGGAAATGGCGCAGGGACAATAACAGGGCAGCTTTCAGGCTTTGCAGTTACAGAAGGTTATTGCGGAAAAGAAAGGGGGCATCCATTTTGCAGGAAATCGACATCCATAACCAGACCGGGATGCTGCCGGGGGAGGGCTGCCTGCGCCCCTTCCCCGAAGTTTTGAGGGAAGTGCAGGAACATATCACAAGGCATTATGCCGCCACATTGGAGGATAACCCGGAAGAAAGCCGGGAGCTGATAAAGTCCTACATCCAGAAATACCTGGAAAATAACCGTCTTGGCGTGGCGGGGATGGAGACGGGGGAACTGTGCGAGCTGCTTTACGGCGAGATGACTGGTTTCTCGTTTTTGAGCAAATACCTTTACCGGGACGATGTGGAGGAGATCAACATCAACCAGTGGAAGGATGTGAAAATCACCTATTCCAACGGCGAAATCCTGCCGTGCAAGGAGCATTTTAATTCCCCGCAGCACGCGGTTGACGTAATCCGGCGGATGCTCCACAAATCCGGCATGGTTTTTGACAGTGCGCAGACCATTGTCGTGGGGCATCTGTCCAACAAGATACGCATCACTGTGATGGGGGACGGCGTGATTGACCGGGACAAGGGGCTGTCCGCCTCCATCCGGATTGTCAACCCGAAAAAGCTGACCCGGCAACAGTTCGTGGATTATGGGACGGCGACTGCCGAGATGCTTGACCTGCTTGTCGCCTGCTACTGCCATGGCGTTTCCATGTGCATCACGGGCGCGACCTCAAGCGGCAAGACAACGCTGATGAGCTGGGTTTTGGGGCAGGTTCCTTATAATAAGCGCATTGTCACGTTGGAACAGGGCTGCCGGGAGTTTGACCTGACAGCGGAGGATGGGGAGGGGAACGTCCTGAACAACGTGGTTCACCTTGTGACACGCCCCTCGGACGACCCGAAGCAGGATATCACCTTGGTAAAGCTGCTTGAAACCACGCTGACCATCAACCCGGACTGTGTGGCGGTGGCGGAGATGAAGGGGGCGGAGAGTATGCAGGCCATCAATGCGGCCAACACCGGGCATTCCGTGATCACGACCATCCACGCGAACTCCTGCGCGGACACCTATTACCGGATGGTTACGCTGTGCAAGCAATCCTGCGATATGGATGATGCCACGCTGATGGGGCTTGCGACGAAGGCATTCCCGATTGTGGCGTTTGCGAAGAAGTTGGAGGATAACAGCCGGAGGGTGATGGAAATTTCAGAATGCGAGTACCAGGAGGATGCCGCCCATCCGGGGGAGAGCCGCCGGAGGATGCGCACCCTGTTCCGCTTCCGGGTTACGGATAACCAGACCGTGGACGGGAAAGTAAAAATTATCGGGCATTACGAGAAGGTGGAGCCGCCCTCGGAGGGGCTGCTGAAACGCCTGCGGGAAAACGGGATGTGCCTGCGGGCGCAGCAGGAACTGTTTGGCGTGTGAGGGGGGAAGGGGAAGCGATGAGTCTTGTTGCGTGGAAACAGCCGTATTTATTGCAGGTTATGGTGGACGATGAACCGGAAGACCCCCGTAGGGAAGGGGATAACCTTGGGCACATGATATGTTGGCACGGACGGTACAGCCTGGGGGATGAGCACCGATTTGAAAAACCAAATGATTTTTTTAAAGACCTTGTGCGGCGCACCATATCAGGGGATGCCATCCTGGACTATGTGCGTTCCGGGAAATCGGATACGATGCGGCTGACGACAGGGGCGGCAAAAGAGCGTGTGGTTTCGGGTTTATGGGTGGAAGGGTACGACCGTTATGCAAAGGAATGGTATGGGGAAGAATTCTTTGCAGGCGGGTTTAAAGAACAGAAGCAGGAAATTGTGGACTGCCTTGTTGACCGGATGGCAGACAAAGACCTGCTGACGCTCGCCAGAAAGGAAAACATAATACTGCCGCTCTACCTTTACGACCATTCCGGTCTGAGTATGTCCGTTTCCGATTTTGTTGGTCATGCCGTGCATGCAGAATGGGATTCCGGGCAGGTGGGGTGGATTTATGCCACCGCAGGGGACATCCAGGCAGCGTATGGCGGCATGTCGCCGGAAAACATGGAAAGGGCAGAGTGGTGTCTGCAATCGGAAGTAAGGAGGTATGATTATTATCTTTCCGGGCAGTGCTATGGGTTCCGGCTTTACGAAAACGGGGAGGAAACGGAGAGTGTCTGGGGTTTTTTAGGAAGCCTGTCCGATGTCCTGAAAGAAATCGTGGATTATATTTTGCCGGAGGACTATCAGGATATGGCAGGGTTGTTTCAGGAGGTGCCAGATACCAAAACTTGTAGTATGGAGTATGAAGATATCATGGAAGAAATAGGATATCCAGAGCCGTTTACAGAAACAGGGATGGAGGTGTGAAACTTGGCGGTATTGGTAACAGTCGCGTTTATACTGGCGGTGGCCGGGAGCTTTTTGCTGCTTGGGCTGTCGCCCTTTTCTTTTTTGGAGGGGATGGCAGGTTATTTCCGCCCAAAGAAGCAGACATTAAAAAGTAAGGTAATGCAGGTTCGGAGACAGCGGCAGCCAAGGGGGCTAAAGCGTCTGTTCCTAGAAACCGGGGAAGTCCTGCGTGTCACCGGGAAGTCGAGCAGGTTTGCCATGCTGTGCATCCTGTCCCTGTTCCTGTTTGTTGTGGGTGTACTGGTGGCGTTGACGATGAGGAACGGCTACCTGGTGCCGGTGTTGGCGGTGGGGTTTGCGCTGCTCCCGTTTTATTACATAAAGTTTACGGCGGGGCGCTTCAAGCGGCAGGTCAGCACGGAACTGGAGACGGCGCTTTCCATCATCACAACGAGTTACCTGCGCGGAAAGAATACGATTATCCGCGCGATTGAGGAAAACCAGCCCTATTTAAACCCGCCTGTGGCGGAAGTTTTCCGGGGGTTCCTGCTCCAGGCAAAGTTAATCAATTCCAACCTGAAGGAGGCATTGGGGCAGATGAAGCAGGGCGTGGACAATACAGTGTTCCATGAATGGGTGGATGCGGTCATTGCCTGCCAGGATGACTACAACTTAAAGTCCACCCTGCCGCCGATTGTGGCGAAACTCTCGGACATGCGGGTGGTGTCGGCGGAGCTTGACCTGCTGCTTGCCCAACCGGTGCGGGAGTACATCACGATGGTTGCGCTGCTTTTGGGGAGCATCCCGCTGCTGTATTTCCTGAATGCGGAATGGTACCATACCCTGATGTACACGGAGTTTGGCAAGGTGCTGCTCGCGGTGTGCGGGGCGGTGGTCTTTGCTTCGGTTGCTGCGGTGGCGAAGCATACGCGGCCGATTGAGTATAAGAGGTGAGGTGTGAAATGCAGAATCTTATTTTGTTCCTGTTTGCCCTGTTTTTTGCCCTGGGGCTGTACCTGATCCTTGCGGCGGTGCTTCATGTGCCGACTTACCGGGCGACAAAAGCGTTATTGGGTGCCATAAGGAAGAACCGGAAGGCGGCAAGGAACTCGGATGCCATTTTGGAGGAACTGGCGGCGAAACTGGCAGGAATGCTGCCCATGAGCGACTATAGGAAGCGCAAGCTGACGGCGACCCTGCGGTCGGCGGAAACCCCGGCGACGGCGGAGCAGTACCTTGCGCTTGCCGTTGTAAAGGGAGGTCTGGTGCTACTCTGCGCCATCCCCTGCCTGTTCTTTGCGCCGATCCTCTCGCCAGTTTTTGTGGCGGCGGGCATCGGTACTTATTTTTCTGAGGGCGGGAAGGCAGAGAAGCAGATTGCAGGGAGGCGGGCGGAAATCGAGTACGAGCTGCCCCGGTTTGTGGCGACGCTTTCGCAGGAGCTGATGGCGAGCCGGGATGTGCTTTCCATCCTGGAAACCTACCAGAAGAACGCAGGAACGGCGCTGAAGAATGAGCTTGCGATTACGGTATCCGACATGCGTACCGGAAACTATGAGGGTGCGCTGACCAGGTTGGAGGCGAGGGTTTCAAGTGCGATGCTCTCCGATGTGGTGCGCGGGTTGGTCGGTGTCCTGCGCGGCGATGACGGCGTGGCGTTTTTTCGGATGCTTGCCCATGACATGAAGCAGTTGGAACTGCAGCGGCTGAAAAAGCTTGCGATGGAGCGCCCGCCGAAAATCCGGCGGTATTCCTTCCTGTTGTTGGGATGTATGATATTGGTCTATATGGGTGTGATGGGATACCAGATCATTGGCACAATGTCGGGGATCTTTTAAGGGGCATGAATGCGCGTTCACGCGCATCGGAATCTTGCTGCCAAAGCAGCACACGCCCCGCGAGGACGGGTAGGGAGAAAAACGCCCCTGCTCGATTTCGTTTAATGCGTAGATGGGGGTGATTATGTTAAGGGAACTTATAAAATCGAAACGCGGCGAAGGGTATGTTGACATCGTGGTTGGTATTTTCTGCCTGCTGTTGGTCATTGTGCTTGCCGTCAGTTTTCTTCCGGTGTTCACGGCAAAGCAGCAGCTCGACCTGTTTGCGGCGGAGGTTGTGCGGCAGGCGGAGATTACCGGGGGGACGGAGGTGTCCGGGAGGGTTGCCACCATGAAGGCACAGACTGGTCTTGACCCGGAGATTGTGTGGGAATGTGACTATTTCCGGGGCAACCGGGTGCAGTTGGATGGTGATATTTCCGTGACGCTGACAACAACGGTGGATGTCAGTTTCTTTTTCTTCGGTCCGTTCCGGATTGAGATACGGGCAAGGGCATCCGGGAAGTCGGAGGTGTATTACAAATGAAAGAAGAAAGAAAAAACAAAAATATGCAGCGGAAGAAAAAGCCGGTGCCAAAACAGGGGTTTTTCCGGGGCAGGAAACTCTCAGACCGCAGGGGCGGAAATTCCTCCCCGCTGACGGTTGCACTGGTTCTGGTGTTGCTGTTGATGGTCTGTGCGGTTGCAGAGTTTTTCCGGCTGATGATTATCGTGCAGGGGGTGCGGGACGGCGTGCAGCAGGCGGTCATTGCGGTGATGGCGACGAATTATGACGAGGCATACAACGGTCTGCGGGAAGGGTATTCCGGCGGCTATGTCCTCTCCGGCGGCCGTTGGGTGGAGAACCTGGATTATTCGGATGTTTACCGCCAACTTGACACGCTGTTGGGGACAGAAAGACGGGGAAGTTACCGGGTCAAGGTGAAGAACCAAGAGAGCGGAGGGTATGAATACCGCCTTTCGGGGCTTGCGGTGGAGATTACCAACACGCCGCTGACACCGGGGAACGCCAACCGGAACATGGAGGCGGATGTAAGGATTACCATCGAGGTTCCCCTCTCTTTTGGGTGGGGGCTGGTGCCGCCGTTTGCCATGCAGATACGAACAAAGGCAGCCTATATGCCCAAGTTCTGATACCAACAGGGGGAGCATCTTTTGGGGACGTTCAGTGCCTGAAAATCATAAGTTTTGCATATCGGTGGAAATTTCTTTATGGAATTGAAAAATATGTCTGGACTTGCAGGGGATTCCCGTTTATAATGGAGTTGGGTAAAAGGAATTGGGTAAATAGGGCTGAACTGTTCATCCAATCAATGGAAAGTGAGATCCGATTATGAATAAGAATGAGAACAAAAAGAAGCAGTTTGTGGTTATCGTCCTGTCCGTTTTGGCAGTCTGCCTTGTTGCAGGGCTGTTCTGGAAAACCAGTACGGCAAAGGGGAAGCAGGATGTACCGGCTGTACAGGATGGGGAAGAAGATTCGGGGTCTGGTAAGCGGGCAGATGCAGGCGGGGGGAAGGATGCCACACCGGTTCCGACGGTGCCGGGGGATATGACTGGTCAACCGGAGGACGAGGAAAAGGGGGAAGGAACGGGGGAATTGCCAACCCCGACAGAGAGTGTAACCAAGCCAGAAGAAGAAAATGGGGGTAGCGGGGAAAGTTCGCCGGCTCCGATACAGACGGTGGAGGATGGAACAGCTCAACCAGAAGAAGATGACAAAGGAAAAGAAGATGTGGATGCCAACCCGGATGCCGGGGATGGAACGGTAGGCGCGGAAAAACCGGGGAAAATGCAGAATCCGGAGGTTGCCGACACCGTACTTAAGCCAAGCCCGGAGGTGGTGCCTACAAAAGCGCCGGAGACCCCAAATGTTCCTGGACAGCAGGAAAAGACAGATAACAAACCAGAAAGTGGCAGCGCAGCAAATACAAAGACGGATGAGGGAAAAGACGAAGATTTGAATTGCCGGGTGAATTCCCCGGACGAGGCGACACCGCCGCCGAATCCTCCTGTGGACGATAAGAACACTGCGCCGGTGGAGAATCCGGATGGGGACGGGAACTGCCGACCGGAACAGTGGGAAGTAGAAAAGGAGGAATCCTCATCGAAAGGTGAATCCACAAAAAACAATGAACCTTCCAAGAAGGATGATTCCTCAAAGGGCGAACCGCCTTCAGAGGGTGCTATTTATGTGCCAGGATTCGGATGGATAGAATATGAAGGGGAGAACTCCTATGATATAGCACCAAATGCCGGGACGGGCGATATCATAGGGGATATGTAAATGAAAAGTACAGGATTGTTTGCTGCATTTATCTATATGCGGCATAGATAAGGAAAACAGATTATCAATTTGGGCGGATATGGCTGCGGCTGTATCCGCTTTTTTCGTGTATTGGCATCTGGCTGTATGGATATAGCCATGTAGAAAACCATCAGCAAAGTTGCCGATGCCCGACGCAAATGGGCAGAGTAAAACATTTCTGCACGATTGGAGGGATATCTTGAAAAGAATATTTATTGCATTGCTATGTATGGCAATGCTTTTTTCTTTTACACTGACTGTTTATGCAGACGGTGATGCAAACATTGACGGCGGCGGTGGGCACATGGGGAGCGGGAATAGCCAGAATATATGGGACGGACGTGATGGGGTGCGGATCACCATTGTGCGGGATGTCAATAACATGCCAGTATCTGCATCAATTGATTTTTCCAACCATAGGAACAGCGATGTTGCAATACATTTTGGGAAGGTGAATAAAATTTCTTATTGCAACGGGGGCAGCCTGACACTGCACAATGGAGATTATCATTGCTATACTCCTGTCAATCCCATCCCCCGCATTATCAGCGGTAGTGTCGTTACCGCAAGCATCGAGGAAGTCAAGGCCTATTTCTGCCGCGAGGGGACAATCCGGGATATTGCGGATGCCGTGGGCTTTTCGTATGAGGATTTAATCAGTGGGGAGTACAAGATACTTTTGGAGCCGATGGCCTATTTCAAATACGGCGGCATCATCTACGCCATGACCGCGACGGAGGCTGCGGTCTACAACAAACTGGCGGGGAATGACCTGCGCAGCAAGATGCTTTCTTTAACACACAAAAATCTCCCGCTTTCGATGTTTTTGGAAACCGCAGACCTTGGCTTCCCTGCATGGAACGGCTCAACGGCAGAGCTGCAAAACGACGATACCATCCTGGCAAAATTGGGGCTTGGTGTTGTTCGTTTTTCTGAACCTGACCCACCGCCTGTACCGAACAGCGATGTCGTATACCGCTGTGACACGGATGTGATTACGTCTGTGTTGTTGACAACGGGGATGCAGAAGACACCGGAAAGTCCTGCCTACGCTACCTTTTCTATTAATGGGCGGACATATTCCCATGCCTCGATTTATATCCCAGAGGGCGGTTCACAGCTTGCCTGGGTGAAGTGGCATACCCCGTCCGTACCGGGCAGCGTCACAATCACTATCCAGAGCAATTGTTCCCTCAGTACGAATCGGATTGAAGCACAGGTTGTGGATCTGAATGAAAACCCGCCGCCCGACCCGCAGGCGAACGACCGCAACGACGGTTTTTTCATCCCTTCCGCGCCCGGCACGGTCGGGAGCGCCAGTCTGACCTGGGGCGAATGGAAGTGCCATTGGCAGACCGACTGGGTGTGGCACAGCAACGTGGATGAGGATGGCGTGGATCATGGATATTGGTGCGACCATGGTTGGTGGGACTATGACTGGATTCCCTATTCTGCCAGTTTGACCGCGACGTTTGCCATAGCGCCGGACGTGAAGAACCCAACAGCGTCGGGCAGGACGATGAAAAGCGGTTATGGGATCAATGCCAATGCTTCCGCCCGTGTCACGTCCAACGCGCCAGGCAGCCAGATTACTGGGGCGCAGAATGTGGTCGCGTACTTCCCGGAGTTTGGCTATGCGACCTATTGGAGGCTGTTAAAACGACTGAATACCGGGTATTCCAGTACATTCGAATTCCGCGCGAATCCATACAGCACGTATGGCAGGCCATCGCATTTCACGCCGGTCTGGTTCCCGGACGGGCAGTATGTAACCTACGCCGAAGTGATGGATGCGTGGACACCGGCGGGGATGTTGCAGGTCAGCCGGACGGATACGCTGACTGTTAACGGGTCGCTGTTTGATGACTGGCATATCCGTCCAGTGGAGTAAGGGGGCATAATGGGCGCGCGGGCGATTTACTGTTTAGCTGGGGGTAACACCAGGGCGTATTTTTATGCCCACAACGGGGCAAATGCCCTGTCACCGCTTCTGCGGTTAGCGCAGGCGTTGGAGATCAGGGAGGAGTTACCGGGAGGGCAGAGCGTGGCGCATATTTTTGAACACCTGGATTATAACGGGAAGTACCAACCGGAGCGGCTGGGGGATGCCGATATGTTTTTCTGGTGTATTCCGTCAAAGGAAGTAGCGGCATACTGGGATAACTATAATTCAAAAGGGAGTCTTGAGATGTGGGTTACCCTTGACCTTGACCGGAACCTCTGCACTTTGGAATACAACCCGAACTGTCCATGTTACCGGACGATGGGAACGTTTTCGATTGATATTGATGTAGGTCTGGAAAATGTGCGGCAGCTGTTGGAGTATGGGGAGGGGCATGGGATTACGGATTTTGGCAGGCTGCTTGCCATTTACCATAACAGTACAGGGTTGGGGGAACATTTGGAGGCTGCACGCGGTTCCATGCGCATCCAGGAACTGCTTGATTCTTCATGGGCAAAAGAAGCACGGCAAAGATACTGGACGATGGCCGGGCGGCAGGAAGTACTGGAGGAACAGGGAGGAACGGATGCCGCACAGGAGGAAATGGAGGAACGGTAAATGGAAGGGTTAATATTCCCGATTATCATGTTGGTCGTCACCCTTGTGGGCGGCGGCTTTTTGCTTTTGGTATTGCAGAAAAGCAGGCCGGGGAGGAAGGCCAGTGGGGTATCACCGGCCATGCAGACAGCACAGGAGTTTATCAATGTGGAGGATATCAGGGGCGGACACCTTTATACCGTGGATGGCATGGTACTTACCTTTGTACGCATCCACCAGATTAACGTTGACCTATACAGTAAAACAGAGAAGGCGAGCCTGATCCGGCAGCTCACGGCGGAGCTGTCCGATATCCAGTACCCGTTTAAGTTTCTGGCGGTCAGCCGTTCGGTGGACATTTCCCCGGTCATCACGGAGATGCAGTCCATGCTGAAGGAGGCTGGGGACAGGCGCAGGGAACTGCTCCAACAGGAGATTTTGCAGATGGCGGGGTATTCGTTGTCCGGGGAGATCGTGGAGCGGCAGTTTTATGTCTCATTTTGGGACAGGGCAGGGGATGGCAGTGGCGCAGATTTCGTGGAAAAGGAGTTGGCGAGACGTGCGGCTCTGTTTGCGGAGAAGTTTTCCGGGTGTGGCATCCCGTGTGAAGTGTTGGGCGAGAAAGAGATTGTGCGGCTGCTGAACCTTGTGCACAACCCGTCCTACACCCATCTGGAGGATACAGAATTTTCTGCAGCGATCCCAACATTGGCATGGGAGGATAGGCAGGCGGAGCCGGATGGGAAAAATGTTTGAATGCAGGGCTGTTTGGCTCGGAGTAACAGGGAAAAATCATGCGTGCGGGATTGCTGATCTTGATGGGGCTGAGGTTATTTTCGATGGAAAGGGAAAACCATGCGTAAGAGGTATGCCGAACGTTAAGGAGATCAGACCAAAATCAGTTATCGGAAAAGCCTTGCGTTCAAGGGATGCCAAGGGCGAGTTTGCGGCAGCATACCCGTAAGTTTTGAGAAGAAGGAGGCAGTTATGCAGAAAAAACAGCCGGTGCCAAAGCCGGACATACCAAAAAGAAACAATGCCCTGCTGAATGTGATTACGCCAGTCGGGTTGGAGTTTGCCAAGAACCGTCTTTCCATCGGGGAGAACATCGGGAAGGTGTACGGCATTATCCGCTACCCGCAGAAGGTCGGGGTGGAATGGCTTGCAAAAATCACAAATATCCCCTCGACTATTGTTTCCATCGGTTGGCGGCCGATTGACAACGCGACACTAATCAATGCGGTTTCGCGCAGCGTTGTTCAGCAGCGGGGGATTGCGGACGGGGCGAAAGACCCGCTGTCCCGCCAACGGGCGGAAAAGGCTGCGGAGGATGGCGAGAAGATTATCCTACAGATCGACCGGGAAGGGGAAACGGTGGGGTTAATGAGTGTGTCGGTCATGCCCGTGGCAAAGGATGAGAAAAGCTTCCAGAAGGTATGCCGACGCGTTGAGAGCCTTGTGAGCGTGCTCAAATGCAAGATCAGGGCAATCCCCAATTTGCAGAAGGAGGCGTTTCGGCATATCTCACCATCCTTTGCGACCGACCCGAAGATGGAGGGAATCCTGCAAAAGGTTGTGCCGATTTCCTCCTTTGTGGGCGGGTTTCCGTTTGCAAGCAATGGGTTTAATGACGGCGCGGGGTATTATTTTGCACAGGATACTGCGGGCGGGCTTGTCATTGTGGATACCTGGCGGCGGGGCGGTGACCGGACAAACAGCAATTTTGTGGTTATGGGGAATTCCGGTGTGGGGAAGTCTACCGCGATCAAGCATATCATTTTGTCCGAGTTTATGAAGGGAACAAAAATCCTCGTGATTGACCCGGAATCCGAGTATAAAGACCTCTGCTACAACCTGGGCGGGGATTGGGTGAATGCCGTGGGCGGTTCGGCCGGGATGATTAACCCGCTGCAGGTTCGTCCGTCGCCGCGCGATGACGAGCAGGAGAAGGAAGTTGACCGGTTATATCGGGGTATGGATAATGGAATGGATGAATTTCAGACGGGGAGGCGGAACATCTATGATGATGACAGTCTCTGCGAGCTTGCCATGCACATAAAAAATCTTGAAATTTTCTTTAATCTCTATATTCCGTCCATCACCGATATGCAGCGGGCAGTCCTGAAAAAATCCCTGGTGGAGCTTTACCAGAGGTTTGGTATCATTTGGGATACGGATATTTCCGGGCGGAAGCCGGAGGATTTCCCGGTTTTTTCTGACCTTTATATTTTGGTGCAGGAACGGGCGGAACAGGCGGAGGATGGGCAGGTGTACCGTGAGCTTGTGCTGCTTCTGTATGATTTGGCAGAGGGGGCAGACCGTTTTATCTGGAACGGCAGGAGCAGTGTCGCGGAGGCGGGCAAAGGGGATGGAAAAGGCTCGATTACCGTGTTGGACACGAATGCCCTACAGGGGACAAGTGATAACATCAAGCGGACACAGTATTTCAACCTTTTGACCTGGTGTTGGGAGCAGATGAGCCGAAACCGGGGGGAACGGGTGCTCCTAGTGTGTGACGAGGCGTACCTGATGATTGACCGGAAAGTGCCGCAGGCACTTGTATACCTGCGGAATATGGTAAAGCGGGCAAGGAAGTACGAGAGTGCATTGGCGATCATCTCCCATGGCGTGGTTGATTTTCTCAGCAATGATGTCAAGCAGTATGGGCAGGCACTCCTTGATATCCCATGTTATAAGGTATTGATGGGGACGGACGGGCAAAATTTGAAGGAGACGGCAGCCCTTTACGATCTGACGGAGGCGGAGCAGGAGCTGTTGTTGGCACGCAAGCGCGGGCATGCCCTGTTTCTGGTGGGGGCGAAACGGTTACATATCCACTTTGAAATACCGGATTACAAGATGGGCTATATGGGCAGGGCAGGAGGTCGGTAGGATGAGGATGGAAAAGATTTACAGGGAGGCGGTAAGGAATGACAGATAAGGTGTTGGCAAGAATCCTTGCGATGTTGGCGGAGCAGGAGCGGGAGGAGCGGCAGGGGAAGAAGCGCCTGCTCCTGTTCATCCTTTTCCCGGTGATTTTCCTGCTGCTTTTGATTGCGTTGGTTCTATACCTGCTGACAAGCCCCATCACGCAGTTTATCGACTGGGCGTTTGGGAGCAATGAGGTAACGGTGATCGAGGCGTTCCAGAAGGAGTATGGTTATAACCAGAAAATCAGTGCTTTTTCACAGGATTACAAGGATGGCGTGGGGCAGTCCTACGAGGGGATTGTGTTTGCGGACGGCGGGATGGAAATGACGTATTACAGCCAGTTTGATCCCCGGTGGATGGAGGAGCCGTATGGGGATTTGGATACCATCGGGCAGGCGGGGTGTGGCGTTGTCTGCATGGCCATGGTGGTTTCCGCGTTGACCGGGGAGGTGCATGAGCCGGTGGAACTGGCGGGATGGTCGGTGGAAAATGGGTACTATTGTGAAGGGAATGGTTCCTACCATAGCATGGTTCCGGCGGCCGCTGCTACTTATGGGCTGACATGGGAAGGAAATCTGGACGTGCAAGGGGTTGTGGGTGCATTTGCGGAAGGAAAGTTGGTCGTGGCGGTTATGGGGGAAGGGCATTTTACAAGGGGGAGTCATTTTATTGTCCTGCGGGGAATAACCGAGGAAGGGAAAATCCTTGTGTCCGACCCGGCGAGTTATGGCAGAAGTACACAGGAGTGGGATTTGGAAGTCATTGTTGGGGAAGCGGCGAAGGCGGCTACGTCAGGTGGCCCGTTTTGGGCGGTTGGGAAACCATAATCCAAAGTTTTGTTGCGGAAAAGGGCAAAAAATCTTGCAAATACTATTGGAATATGATATGATAACAATAAGAAGGAAGCAACCGCCCACAAAGTGGTTAGCCTCCCAAGTTGCCAATAAGCCTACCTGTTCCGGTCAAGTACAAGGTAGGCTTATTTATTTTCGCTTATTGTTCCTACCGTCTAAGTAGGTAAGCAATGCCATCAGGAACGAACCTGCCAGAAATAACAGGCTTAAAGTTTCGTATGTATCCATCCTGCACCACCTCCCGCTTCCATATTTCCCGTGATGGGATCATGCCGAATGGCAGGGTGAAGATTTTCACCTTATGAAAGTTCGGGAGGCTACCACCTTGTAACACGATTACTTCCTGTCGGTATTATACGACATTTTTCGTGGGATGGCAAGAAAAGTTCGCAGTTTTTATGAAAGATGGTTGGGAATTACATGACAGGGGAATTTGGTTTCAGGGATGGTGGAATTTTTTGTAGATTCTCGGATTTTTGGGCATGTTGTTTGTGGGCAGTAAGTAACAATTTCTGAAAATGGGAAATGTGAATGGCATTGTGTATCAGTGGTATGGATTTGGAACGGATAACGAGACACAAGGAGGATTGGGGGAGAAACTAAGAATATATGGAAACGAAAATATGTTGAAGGAGCGGGCAGGGCAGTCTGCCTTTTTTTGTTGCATGAAAGCAAATATTTTGCTTACAAACAATGGCAGGAGGTTTGTTTTGGCGGGTAGGGAAAAGGAAGAAGTGAAACAGGAGGTCGGCGGAATATGATTTTGTATTTATCATCCCCGCAGCATACGAATTTATTGGACTTTACCGGGTTTTATGAACCGGAGGGCGGAGAGGTTATCAAGAAACTGGTGGGGAGCTTTATGCTGAAGCAGTTTGTCGTCTATGATATGCGTAATTTTTCGAATTTTACGGAGGTTGTGCTAGACCGGTCGGCGTTCGGGGATACAGATGGGGAATTTGTCCAGGCAATACGGGAATTTCGGACGATGTATTCTGCGCGGGTGACGGTGATCTGTGAGGGATTGGGGCGGGCGGATGCAATGTTTGGGGCATTGTTAGAGAACGGTGTTACAAATATCGTGTGTGATACGGAAATCCGGGAGATACAGCAGGAGATTACCGAGTGCCTGAGTGGGGAAGGGATGAGGCGGTATGTGCCAGAAACGCGAAAGGAGACGCGGAACGAAGGCAAGGAGGGAATAGAGCAGTACAATTTTAAATGTAGGAATGTAATGGTTGCCGTGGCAGGCTCGCAGGCAAGGGTTGGGACGACCACCGTGGCAATCGGGCTGTGTGCATGGCTGGCGCGTGTGGGCGCGTCCGTCTGCTATGTCGAGGCGAACCAGAGCGGGCATTTGGCGGCGCTTGCACGGGGATATGGCATGGAGCAGGAAGCGGACGGTTGGGGGTATGAGGGAGTCCATTATGGTTGGACGGAGATACAGCGGGATGTGAATTTCTATGTATACGATCTTGGGAATGCCATGAATGGGCGGCGGGATATTTTGGAGTGTGCCGAACGGAAAATGTTGGTATGCGGCACGAAACCGCATGAACTGGGCTTTAGTGTGCGGCTGCAAAGGGAGTTTGCCGGGGTGGACGCGTGGCTGCTCTGCCCGTTTGTGGCGGATGGGGTAAAGGAGGAGCTGACAGGAGCTTTCCAGAATGAATGGCATAGGGTACAGTTTCCCGGCTACCAACCGGAACTGACGGATGGAGGGTGTAATGGAGGGCTATATCAGGAGATTGTGGCAGAATATATTGAGAAAGAATAAAGGACAAAAAGCCATATAGGAAATCAAGAAAGTTGGTATCCTGTATGGCTTTTTTGATGAAATGAAAACAAGCATTCCTATAGAGAATGAAAATTGAACTTTGACAAAATAAAATCTCCCCGTATGATGTATATGAGTTTCGCGAC